>Ga0247610_10000601_pt1 | contig 49339 bp, 41 predicted proteins | sample 174DNAGHGhighgp2_FD_193483 | JGI IMG/M metagenome (GOLD analysis project Ga0247610, IMG submission 193483) | Sheep rumen microbial communities from Palmerston North, Manawatu-Wanganui, New Zealand - 1742 DNA GHGhigh gp2 | ecosystem: Host-associated > Mammals > Digestive system > Stomach > Rumen...
ATGAAGCGTGAGGCTTATGGCTTCACCGATGACCGTTATTTCAAGCTTCGCCTGCTGGCTCTGCACGATGCCGGCATCACGGCATTCCTATGAAGAACCAAGGTGAATACCGTTGTCGTATCGGTCCTTGTTACAACACAATTTCCTTTGAATCTGTTCTGGAACAGGTGATATGGATTCTTTATCACGTTTTCTTTTGCTTCGGCCTTAAAGACCACACACACTACGAGTGTGAAAAATAGCAGAAACTTTTTCATAAGGGGTCAGGTTGTTTAGTTGTTATTAAATATGATGGGTAATACAAAATAGCCGTCTACTTCTTTGCCGTCAGAACGACCTGGAATCCAACGAGGCATCTGCTCCACAATCTTAACTGCCTCATAGTAAGCCTCGTCTGTGCCACTAAGCAAACCGATATCGTCTACGGAACCGTCTTTCCTGACCAGGAACTGTACGACGACTCGTTGTCCTGCAACAGACGTCTCATTTTCCAAAGCCTTTGTCACACCTTTCTGAACGAAGGAACGCAAGGCACTCATTCCACCAGGGTACTCTGGTCTTAACCGGGGACTGCCGTTAGATGGTTCTTCCACTAGGGGTACTGAAGATGAATCACATGCTTCCGTTGCACGCATCTCAACGATATCTTCCTGAACTTTATCGCTATCAATACTAGTGCTTTTTGTATCTTTGGGCATCGCAACATGAGTTATGCCATCCTGTGTTAAAGACTCCTGTCGATCAGGTTCAATCTCGGCCTCGACAATAGTGAATACTGGCTTTATGACAGGGGTTGCCGAAATCATCATCGTGAAGGCCATAAGGGGAAAGAGATAGAGTACCTTACCGCGCATCCAAGGATTAGACTTTGGGTGTTTCATCATTTTGATACGCTTCATCACATGACTGCGATTGAAATTATTGGCAAAGGCAAACGAGGTATTGTTCAGCGCCTTGCGAACGAGCAACGCCTGGTAGTCAGTCTGTGAGATACCCTGAAGAAGTACGCGATGATCAGCCTCGTACTCATGGACATCACGGAGACTATTACCCAACTTATAGACAAAGGGATTCCACCATTGGAGGGCTTCTACAAAAGTCAGCAAAAGGATGTCTAATGAATGATGACAATTGATGTGTGCCTGCTCGTGCAACAGAATGGCGCGTCCATTTTGTTTGTAGTCTTTCTCGCAGATATAGATGCTGCGCATCCAACTGAACGGGGCTATTTTACCGACATGGCAATAAACGGTGGTGCCATTACTCTCTTTCTGTCGCCAAAGGCATCCGCAACGCATAGCCTGACGGATATGAACCATCTGAATCAGTCGTACCAAAAACACAGTCACCACACCTATTATATATATAAAGGCTATCCATATCCGCCAATCCAAGGTGTCAGATGCCTCTGATGTGGAAACTGGATGACTGGTGATGAATGTCTCAGTATGATAGACTAACTCTTGTGTATGAGTAATCGCAGTAGCGGCATCTCCCATCTGGGCTAACCCGTCTGGCGACGTAAACTTACAGAGTGGTTGCACCAATGCCAGTACAAGTATCGAGAGTAAGGTTAGACGATTCAAACGGAAGAAACGCTCGTGTCGCAACATCAACGTGTAAGGCAGATAAAGCAACGTCAGCACAAATGCTGATTTCAGGGTATAGACAAGTAATTCGTACATACACTAATCCTCCTCCATTTCATTTAGCAATTCCTGTATATCCTCAGCAGTCAGTTTCTCTTCCTGTACAAAGAAATTGAGCATCTTCTTGAGACTGCCTCCAAAAAAGTCTTTCTTCATCTCCAGCATGGCTTTCCGAGTATACTCTGCCCGGGTCACCACGGCAACATACTGATGGGTCTTACCCTCACCCTTATTTTTGAAGAAATCCACGAAACCTTTTTCATGAAGAACCTTCAGGTAAGTAGCAACAGTTGTGTAGGCAGGCTTGGGCTCCTCCCACATGTCAAGGATATCCCATGCACATGAGGCATGACCTAAATCCCACAGGATAGACATCACTTGAAATTCTGTCTTTGTCAAAGTCTGATCATTCTTTCTCATTGAAATAGTTATTGGTTTATGTTGCAAAGAAAGTAATATTATATCAATCTCGCAAACCTTCGATATCTAAAACTTTCGATAATCATCACTATTTAACTTTTATTTTTAGAAATGCAACAACTATTTACAATAAGATATTCACAAGATAATAATGGAATAGGAAACAGAAGAAACAAAAAAAGGCCGTACACATGATTGCGTACAGCCTTAATTATGTAGAATAAAATTCAATTCACTTAGATTAGTTCTTGAAGAAGTCCTTTACGACCTCATTAGGAACCATCTGCTCATCGAAGATGTAAGCGCCAGTCTTTGGGCTGCGTACCATCTTGATTACCTTAGAGTAAGCGCGACCATCCTTTGAACCTTCATGGAGGGTAGCAACGGTTTTCTTTGCCATTCTGTCTTACAATTACTTAATCTCCTTGTGAAGAGTCATCTTCTTCAGGATGGGGTTATACTTCATCAGCTCCAGACGCTCAGCAGTGTTCTTACGATTCTTAGTCGTAATGTAACGGCTTGTGCCGGGAAGACCACTATTCTTCATCTCGGTGCACTCCAGAATTACCTGAACGCGATTACCTTTTGCTTTCTTGCTTGCCATGGTCTATTAGTCTCCTATTACTTTAATGTCTTTCCAATCCACGAAGCCATTGGCTACAGCCTGCTTCAAAGCGGCATCCAGACCTACTTTATTAATCATGCGAAGGCCAGCAGCACTGATCTTCAACTGTATCCAGCAGTTCTCCTCTACATAGTAGAATTTCTTGCTGAACAGGTTTACGTCAAAGCTGCGCTTTGTGCGATGCTTTGAGTGAGACACATTATTACCAATCTGTGCCTTCTTTCCTGTGATTTGACAAATCTTAGACATTTCTATCTACTTTAATTGTGATCCTTTTTTGATACTTACTCCAAACAGGGTGCAAAGGTACAACTTTTAATTAAGAATTAAGAAATATGTTTTAAGAATTATCAAAGTCTTAAAGTTTTTTAACTCTCAGGCTCCTCCACTACAGGTTCTTCTGCTTTCAGGAAGTCACAAAACATCTGAATGGCCTTGTTGGTTGCAATGGCCAGATTAATGTCACGGCCATGATCTTCCTCAACCTTACAAGTCACAACCTTGTCAGACGTTCCGCAAGCCAACCATATAGTACCCACGGGAATTTCCTTGGTACCGCCACCAGGTCCTGCCAAGCCCGTTGCAGCTATGGCATAATCCGTATTCAGGGACTTACATGCGCCCTTTACCATTTCTATTGCCACTTCTTCGCACACGGCAGTCTTTTCCTCGAGCAACTCATGCGACACACCCAGCAGGTTCTCTTTCACCTCGTTGACATAGCAGATGATGCCACCCTTGAAATACTTTGAGGCACCAGGTACGGCAATAATCGCCTCAGCGATACGCCCACCCGTACAACTCTCTGCAGTAGCCACCGTCTTTTCGCTTTCCCAAAGCAGCTGGCTGATCTCCCTACTTATTATTCTTCCTTCAAAATCCATATTTTTTCTTTACTTAAATGTCACTTTACTAAATGCAGGTGCATCGATAGGACAGAATTCCTTATTCTGATATTTCAGATGTCCCACGATACCAATCATAGCTGCGTTGTCAGTGGTATAGCTGAACTTAGGGATATAGATATTCCATCCATATCGGCGGGCATGATCCCGGAACGCATTGCGCAGTCCATTATTTGCACTCACGCCACCTGCTACAGCCACATGTTTGATACCCGTCTGCTTCACCGCCAAACGGAGTTTCTTCATCAGGATGTCCACGATAGTCCACTCCAGCGAGGCAGCGAGGTCTTCCTTATGATGCTCTACGAAGTATGGATCATCCTCAATCCACTTACGAAGATTATAGAGGAACGAGGTCTTCAGTCCAGAGAAGCTATAGTTCAACCCTGGTATCTGTGGTTCTGAGAACTGATAAGCCTTAGGATTACCCTGACGGGCCAGTCGGTCGATGATAGGTCCACCCGGGTAGCCCAGTCCCATCACCTTCGAGCACTTATCGATAGCCTCACCTGCTGCGTCGTCAATGGTCTGTCCCAGCACTTCCATGTCATTATAGGCACGCACCAACACGATCTGTGAGTTGCCTCCACTCACCAAGAGACAGAGGAAGGGCAATGGTGGCGGATTGAATTCACCGTCGCCTCCATCAATAAAATGAGCCATCACATGTCCCTGCAGATGGTTTACGTCAATCAGAGGAATGCCCAGCGATCGGGCAAAGCCCTTTGCGAAGCTGACACCCACCAGCAACGAGCCCATCAAACCCGGTCCTCGCGTAAAAGCAACGGCTGTAAGCTGCTCCTTTGTAATACCTGCACGTTTAATAGCCTGATCGACTACCGGCACCACATTCTGCTGATGAGCACGAGATGCCAACTCTGGCACCACTCCACCATAGGCCTCATGCACTGCTTGAGAAGCTGTCACATTAGAGAGCAGGACACCATTCTTTAGCACTGCGGCCGATGTATCATCACAACTTGATTCTATACCTAATATATATATATCATCCATCATAAATCACGACTCCATACTACACACGGAAATCGAGTGCAAAGGTATTAAAAAAGTCAGAAACAACCATCATTAACACAATAGTTTTAACCTAAAGACGCAAAAATAAGGAAAAAAATTTGGTCGTTACACTAAATTTACTTATTTTTGCAGCCGATAAACCAATTTCAATAACTCATAAAACCAAAAATTATTGCCTATCGAAACAAAATTTACTTCATAACAATAATACTTAACATATGAAGAATTTTGAAGGAGTAACCGACGAAGAGTTGGCATTGCTCTATGTAAAAGGTAATAATTCTGCGTTTGACGAGTTGCTCAGCCGCACTCAGACGAAGTTATTCACATATATCATGTTCGTAGTTCGCGATCATGACATTGCCGATGACATTTTCCAAGAGACATTTGTCAAGGTCATTACCCGCCTACAAAAAGGCCAGTATACTGATTCCGGCAAGTTCATCTTCTGGATTACACGTATTGCCCATAACTGCATCATGGACTGGTATCGCCAGCAGCAGACAAGCCACATCATCGAAGTGAATGAAGGCAACGACCTTCAGAACCTGAAGAGCGCATCGGTCATGGATATCAGCAAAGAGACTGAGATGATCAACGAGCAGGTATTGCTGGACATCAAGAAGATGGTAGAGACTCTTCCTACACCTCAGCGTGAAGTGGTATATATGCGTTTCTACCAACAACTGTCGTTCAAGGAGATTGCCGATCTCACCGGCGTGAGCATCAACACCTCACTGGGACGTATGCGGTATGCACTCATCAATCTGCGACGCATGGCAAAAGAGCACCAGATAGAACTGGCGCTCTGCGAATACTAAACAACGGAGATTAAAGTTCCTTTAGACTGCGGATAACGGCTTCAGGGTTTTCTGCCTTAAACACATAGCTGCCGCTAACAAGCACGTCAACTCCAGCAGTGACAAGGCGCGGAGCTGTCTCACCCTGAACACCCCCATCAACCTCTATCAGTGCACGACTTCCTGACTGATCTATCAGTTGACGAAGACGCTGCACTTTTTGTATGGTGTTCTCGATGAACTTCTGACCGCCAAATCCTGGATTCACACTCATCAGCAACACCATATCCACATCGCCTATCACATCCTCAAGCACACTGACAGGCGTAGCGGGATTCAGTGTCACACCAGCCTTCATACCAGCTTGATGGATTTCCTGAATAGTACGATGCAGATGCAAACAAGCCTCTTGGTGCACGTTCATCATCATCGCACCAAGCTTTGCCGTCTGCTGAATATAGCGCTCAGGTTTCTCTATCATATAATGCACGTCAAGTGGTTTCTGGCAAATCTTTGCCACAGCCTCAAGAACGGGGAAGCCAAACGAGATATTTGGCACAAACGAACCATCCATCACGTCCAGATGAAGCCAATCGGCCTCAGAACGGTTAATCATTTGAATGTCGTGGTCGAGATGAAGAAAGTCGGCCGCCAATAATGATGGTGAAACTAAAGTCATGATTCCTTTTCTTTTTTACTAATTGAGACAGAATGCCTGCTGATTGACTACCCGATAGGTATGAGCTATTTCCTTTATCAATTTCAGTGTCTTCTCACTCGGATTCATTTCTTCGTAAGTAAATATTTGCATAGGCATCTATTTTTTAAGTTGTTACATTAATGTAACGTAATGCCTTGCAGAATATTATATCAAACGACAGAATAATTTTCAATATCTTTCATACCATTCAAGAAAGCCTGTGCATCCATACGCTTCTTACCAGCCAACTGCAGTTCATCTATCTGAAGCCACGCATCAGCACATGCCACATAGAGATGCTTCTTGTCTACCAGTAGCTCACCTACCCTACCGTCAACTTTCATATCGGTCTTGGTAGTACGGAATATCTTCAGCACCGTCTCTGCACCCTTTTCATCCTTTAAGGAAGTCCAAGCGCCCGGATAGGGTGAGAGTCCGCGAACGAAATCATACACACTTTTCACTGGCTGATGCCAGTTTATCTGACAAGTCTCCTTGAATATCTTTGGTGCATGTTTAAGTGAAGAGTGAAGAGTGAAGAGTGAAGAATCATCCTGTGCTATAGAAACAGGGTGACCATTTGCTGATACAATCTTCTCTAATGTGCTCATACAAATCTTTGCACCCAGATGCATCAACCCGTCATACACATACTCCACGTCAGCCTCATCGGGGATAGGGAATCGCATCTGTTCTATGATACGTCCTGTATCGATATCATGATCCAGGAAGAAGGTTGTTACACCAGTCTCCGTCTCACCATTGATGACAGCCCAGTTGATAGGAGCCGCACCACGATACTGGGGAAGCAAAGCGGCATGAACATTAAACGTACCATATTCAGGCATCGCCCATACCACCTCAGGCAACATGCGGAAAGCCACTACCACCTGCAAGTTTGCATTATACGAGCGCAGCGTCTCGACAAACGCAGGGTCCTTCATCTTCTCCGGCTGCAGTACGGGTAATCCATGTTCCAAAGCATACTGTTTAACGGGCGATGGCTGGAGCACCGACCCATGGCGTCCCACGGGCTTGTCAGGCTGAGTCACCACAGCCACCACGTTGTACGCATTCTCTATCAATGATTTCAGGGTCTCAACGGCAAAATCCGGAGTGCCCATAAAAATGATTCTAAGGTCTTGTTTTTGCATTTCCATATCGTTTACTGAGTGCAAAAGTACTCAAAAAATCTATTATATACCCTCTAAGTCGATTTTTTTTTGTACTTTTGCACCCAAATTATGATTAACGACATTTATGGCAGAAACAACAAACAGCATTTTGCAAAAACTTGACGGACTTGAGAGTCGCTTTGAGGAGGTGTCAACCCTGATTACCGACCCTGATGTGATAGCTGACCAGAACCGCTTCGTGAAACTGACGAAGGAATACAAAGATCTGGGCGATATCATGGATGCCCGTAAGCGATATATCAACTGTCTGAACAGCATCAAGGAGGCCAAGGATATCCTTGCCAACGAGGATGATCCAGAGATGAAGGAGATGGCTCGCGAGGAACTGTCCATCAACGAAGAGTTGCAGCCCAAACTCGAAGAGGAGATTAAGATTGCCCTGATTCCGAAAGACCCTGAGGATGCTAAGAACGTGCAGATGGAGATTCGTGCAGGAACAGGTGGTGACGAGGCTTGTCTGTTTGCCGGCGACCTGTTTAAGATGTACAAGAGTTTCTGCGATTCAAAAGGTTGGAACCTCTCCGTAACCAGCGTCAGTGAGGGTGCTGTAGGTGGCTACAAGGAGATTGACTTTGCCGTGAGCGGTGCCGATGTCTATGGCACGTTGAAATATGAATCAGGCGTTCATCGCGTACAGCGTGTGCCTGCCACCGAGACCCAGGGACGTATGCACACATCTGCAGCTACCGTTGCCGTATTGCCAGAAGCCGACAAGTTTGAGGTACACATCAATGAAGGTGAGATTAAATGGGATACCTTCCGTTCATCGGGTGCCGGTGGTCAGAACGTGAACAAGGTGGAATCCGGTGTACGTCTGCGCTATATGTGGAAGAACCCCAATACTGGCGAGACGGAGGAAATCCTTATCGAATGTACTGAAACGCGTGACCAGCCCAAGAACAAGGAGCGTGCTCTCTCGCGCCTGTACACTTTTATATATGATAAGGAGCACCAGAAATACATGGATGATATTGCCAGCCGTCGCAAGACGCTGGTTTCAACTGGTGACCGCTCGGCAAAGATTCGCACCTACAACTTCCCTCAGGGACGCGTAACCGATCACCGAATCGGCTATACCACCCACGACTTGCAAGGATTCCTCGGTGGCGATATCCAAGCTATGATTGATGCCCTCACGGTGGCCGAGAACGCCGAGCGCATGAAAGAAAACGAATTATAGTCAAGTATGTTGCTGTAATATAGCACAAACAAAACAAAGGAAAGCAATGACACGTCAAGAATTAATCCAGCAAATTAAGCAAAAGCGCAGCTTTCTCTGCGTAGGCCTCGATACAGATCCCAAGAAGATGCCACAGTGCGTCTTTGATTTGCATGATCCCATCTTCGAGTTCAACAAAGCCATCATTGATGCCACAGCCCCCTATTGTGTGGCCTACAAGCCTAACCTGGCCTTCTATGAGGCATACGGCATCAAAGGTATGGAGGCATTTGTAAAAACCTGCGAGTATATCAAGGAGAACCATCCCAACCATCTGATTATTGCAGATGCCAAACGTGGTGATATTGGTAACACCAGTCAGATGTATGCCCGTACATTCTTCGAAGAGTACAACATTGACGCACTGACCGTAGCCCCCTATATGGGTGAGGATTCTGTGACACCCTTCCTGCAGTACGAAGGCAAATGGGTCATTCTCTTGGCTTTGACTTCAAACAAGGGTTCATACGACTTCCAGTTGATGGAAAATGCACAGGGTGAGCGCCTGTTTGAAAAGGTACTGAAGAAGAGTCAGGAATGGGGCAATAGTGAAAATATGATGTATGTTGTCGGTGCCACTCAGGGCCAGATGTTCGAGGATATCCGCAAGGTAGCTCCCAACCACTTCCTGCTGGTACCAGGCATAGGTGCTCAAGGTGGCAGTCTGCAAGAAGTCTGCAAGTACGGTATGAATAAAGACTGCGGCCTGCTGGTCAACTCCAGTCGTGGCATCATCTACGCTTGCAACGATGACCATTTCGCAGAGGTGGCAGGCAACAAAGCCCGCGAGTTGCAGCAAGAGATGGCTGTAGAACTGGAAAAAGCAGGACTCTAACCTTCATCCGTAGTTAAAAAAACATAAAAGTTTTACTGAATAACGGGTTAGCGAGGTTCTATGTTATAGAAAATTAGTACCTTTGCACCCCGAAATGAGTCCGTGGAGGCAGGGTTAAGTGTGTACGGACGTGCACCGCCTTACGGAAAAAACCCTATTTACAAACAAAATTAAATGTACGCAATTGTAGAAATTCAGGGTCAGCAGTTCAAGGCCGAGCAGGGCAAAAAGCTCTTCGTGCACCACATCAAGGACGTGGAGGCAGGCAAGACTGTTGAGTTTGACAAAGTGCTGCTCGTAGATGCCGACGGCGCTGTCAAGGTTGGCGCACCCACCGTAGAAGGTGCAAAGGTAGTAGTAGAAGTAGTGAACCCCCTCGTAAAGGGTGACAAGGTGATTGTCTTCAAGATGAAGCGTCGCAAGGACTCTCGCAAGCGCAACGGTCATCGTGAGCAGTTCACTCAGGTAGAAGTTAAACAAGTAATCGCTTAAGGAGGAACAGCAGTATGGCACATAAGAAAGGTGTAGGTAGTTCTAAGAACGGCCGCGAAAGTGCAGCCCAGCGACTTGGCGTTAAGATCTGGGGTGGTCAGAAGTGTTTAGCCGGCAACATCATTGTTCGCCAGCGTGGTACAAAGCACAACCCCGGTAATGGCGTAGCTATTGGTAAAGACGATACGCTCTATGCTCTCATTGATGGCACCGTGAACTTCCACAAGGGCAAGTTCAACAAGAGCGTCGTTTCAGTTATCCCCGAGGCTGCTGAAGCATAAACTTACAAACAAAAAAACTTATTCCAAACAAACAATAGAACCCTGTCTCTTACGAGGCAGGGTTTCTACTTTGTTAATGTTTAAAAAGATTATAGTTTCACAGTCTTCTTGACCGGCCTACTCTCATTCTGCAAACGATTCAAAGCAGTCACTACATAGTAGAACTTCGTACGTCCATCCTGATAAGGAAGTTTTAAATATGTGTCTGAGGTCACGGCGACCAACTTTGAGGGATCTTCGATATTCACCTTCTCACCCTTTGCAAAACGATAGACGGCATATTTCGTAGCCTCATCATTCCATTTCTTACTCTTTGGAGCTGTCCAGAACAGGATATAGCCATCACTTGTCCAAACAGGTTTTACCTTACGCGGCTTACCAGGTTTCGTATTGTCAATGAATGGCATCTCAGGTTGTAAGGCCGGATAACGCCAATAATTACGACGCAAAACTTTTCCGTAATTGCCGATATTGTCGACTGCAGCCTTGGCATACCAGAGTACAGTACCTTTCACATTCTGCATCTGCTGACTCAGCCTGCGCTTTTGCTCCTGCTGGCTGAACTTTACGGTACGTTCTATATCCTCACCGATAAACAACGGACGTGCACCTGCATAATCATTCCACCAACGAATCAGTGTGTCGTAGTCAGCTGCCTTATTGCCTATTTCCCAATACACCTGCGGCACACAATAGTCGAGCCACCCCTGATTCACCCACAGAAGGACATCGGCATAAAGATCATCGTAGTTCTGAAGACCATTGGTATGACTGCCGTTAGCATCACTCTTTCTATTACGATAGATGCCGAATGGAGAGATACCTACCTTCACCCAAGGTTTTGCAATATGTACAGTCTCATAGAACTGCTTGATGAAGAGATTCACATTGTTTCGTCTCCAGTCACCAATGTTACGGAAGCCCTTACCATACAGCCGATAGATAGCCTCATCAGGAATAGCGACACCTGCAGCAGGATAAGGATAGAAGTAGTCATCCATGTGGATGCCATCGACATCATAGCGTGTGACAATATCCTTTGCCACCTCACAGATGAAATCGCGATTCTCCTTATAGGCTGGATTCAGGATTGTCAAACCGTCATAATCGAAACAGAGTTCTGGATGCTTCACGGCAATATGATTAACAGCCAATTCCATAGTCCCCTTGGTCTTTGCACGATAGGGGTTTATCCATGCATGAAGTTCCATGCCACGCTGATGACATTGCTCAATCATCCACTGTAAGGGATCCCAATAAGGCGATGGAGCCTTACCCTGCTGACCAGTCAGGAAACGACTCCAGGGCTCCAACCGACTCTCATAAAGGGCGTCACACTCTGGACGAACCTGAAAAATGATGGCATTGACACCGTCTTTCTGCAACTCATCGAGCTGATATGCCAGTGTCTGCTGCATCTTCTGTGTGCCCATTCCCTGGAACTGTCCGTTGACACATTGGATCCATGCACCACGGAACTCCCTCTTTTGCTGCGCGCTGACGTTTATAGTCAGCAATAAAACCAGTAGTAGAAACAGTTTTCTCATTTTAGATATTCGTAAATCTTTTGTGTCCAATCGGCACCATTCTCAGGACAATAGGTACGTATACCTATCTGACTGGCAGCAGCCACGTTGCGAGGTCCGTCGTCAATAAACAGACACTCCGATGGTGGCACCTGCTCAGCCATCAACACACGATGAAAAATCTCCTGCGAAGGCTTCATCAGCTTCATCTCATAACTCAGATACATCGCGTCAAAATAATAGCCTACGCTATGTCCGCGGCCATCGAACTCCGTTGAGTTCACCCACTCCATCATGTAAGGATTGGTATTCGAGAGCAGGATAAGCCGGTAGCCCTCTTCACGCAGGCGTATCAGCGCATCGAGATTACGCTGTGGCAACTCCTTGGCATATCCTTGCCAAGCAAAGGCACACTCCTCATGCGTCGCCTCACGTCCCGTCAGTTTACCAAACTCCTGACGAAAGGTCTCGGCATCAATCTTACCACCTTCCAAGTCTCCAAAGATGCCCTCTTGCGTATAGGCATTCAGTCGCTGTTCTGCATCTTTTAAGCCTAAGGCTTCAAATCGACGAACCGACTGCGATTGGTCGAGCGTGAGCACCACACCGCCAAGATCAAAAATAATATTTCGTATCATACTTTTCCTCCACGCCTGCGTGCTTCTTCCAAAGAGAGAATCTGTTGCTGCTCTTCCTCGTATTGTTCGCGCAGGTGCGCATATTCCTTATTAAGTTCTTTCGAATAGACATCAGCATCAGCCATCAGTCGCTGTGCCACCAACGGATTCTGCGAGGCATCTTTCAGCCAAACCACAGGACCGCCATAGACGGGTGCTATCTTCAATGCCACATGTAGTTCGCTGGTCGTTGCTCCCCCAATCATAATGGGGATATTGAGCCCCGCCTTCTCCAGTTCCTTTGCCACGTTAACCATCTCTTCCAAGCTAGGTGTGATCAATCCCGAGAGGCCAATCATATCCACATTCTCAGCCTTGGCACGTTCTACGATCTGTTCCGCAGGCACCATCACACCCAAGTCAATAACCTCATAGCCATTACAAGCCATGATGACCCCCACGATATTCTTGCCGATATCATGCACATCACCCTTAACGGTAGCAAGGAGTACTTTGGGATTTGAGGTTTGAGATTTGAGGTTTGAGATTTGAATATACGGCTGCAGTATCTCTACGGCCTGCTTCATCGTTCGTGCCGTCTTCACCACCTGCGGCAGAAACATCTTTCCTTCGCCGAAACGACGACCTACCTCGTTCATGCCTGCCATCAGCGGACCCTCAATGATATCTACCGCACGCGGATACTTTTCAATTGCTTCTTTAAGGTCAGCCTCCAGCGTTGCACTGCCCCCCCTGATGAGAGCCTCTTGAAGACGTTCCTCCAGGCTGAGGTTCTTCACCTCACCCGTTTCCTCCGTTGCCGATGATACCTCTTCAAGGCCCATCAACTGGTCAGCTGACTCTGGCCTACGGTTCAGTACTACATCCTCAATCAATTGAAGCTGATCCTTCGGGATTTCTTCATAGGTGACTTTAGTAGAGGGATTCACGATACCGAAGTCCATACCCTTTTGAATGGCATGATAGAGAAATACGGCATGCATCGCCTCACGCAGATAGTTATTGCCACGGAACGAGAACGAGAGGTTGCTGACACCACCGCTGACATGAGCCCCTGGCAGGTTCTGTCGAATCCACTCCGTAGCACGGATGAAGTCCACAGCGTAGGCATTATGTTCCTCCATACCCGTTGCAATGGCCAGCACATTAGGGTCGAAGATGATATCCTGCGGTGCAAAGTCTACCTTCTCTGTCAGCAGTCGATAGGCACGCTCTGCTATCTCTATACGACGCTCGTAGGTGGTTGCCTGTCCCTGTTCATCGAAACACATCACCACCACAGCAGCACCCATGCGTTTAACATCACGGGCATGACTCAGGAAGACCTCCTCACCCTCTTTCAGCGAGATACTGTTCACGATGCTCTTACCCTGTACGCACTTCAGTCCGGCCATGATGACCTCCCATTTACTGGAGTCGATCATCACCGGCACACGGGCTATCTCAGGCTCCGAGGCAATCAGGTTGAGGAAGGTCACCATCTCGGCCTTTGCATCCAGCAGACCATCATCCATGTTGATATCGATGACCAGTGCACCGTCGTCCACCTGTTTGCGGGCTATCTGCAGTGCCTCATCGTAATTCTTTTCCTTGATCAGTCGCAGGAACTTTCGTGAACCAGCCACGTTACAGCGTTCACCCACGTTGGTGAAAGCCGTAGGTTTCAGTACATCCAGTCCGCTGAGCCACATATCCGTGGACTGCTCCGCTGGCTGATGCGGCTGTTTGCCAACTGCCAACGGCACATATTTCTCGATAAACGCAGGCGTAGTGCCACAGCATCCACCCACGATATTCACCAGTCCTTCGTTGATGAATTCTGCGATCTGCGGTGCCATCGTCTCTGGTGTCTCATCATACAAGCCCAGAGAATTAGGCAGTCCTGCATTCGGATGCGCACTGATATAATAAGGCGCACGGCGCGCCAGTTCCTTTAAGTAAGGCTTCATCTGACGGGCACCGAACGAGCAATTCAAACCGATGCTAAAAATGGGGAACGACGATACGCTGGCAAGGAAAGCCTCAAGCGTCTGACCACTCAGTGTGCGACCTGCCGCATCACTGATCGTGACACTCAGCATGATAGGCACCTCACGCCCCGCCTTTTCCCGCGCATGAATGGCTGCATCAATAGCCACCTTCGCATTCAGCGAGTCAAAGATGGTCTCTATCAGGATGGTGTCCACCCCACCCTCTATCAGACCTTCCATCTGCTCCATGTAAGCCTCAAAGAGCTCATCATAGATCAACTCACGACGAGCAGGGTCCGATACATCTGGCGACATGGAGCAAGTCTTGTTGGTAGGACCTACGGAGCCAGCCACAAAACGTGGTTTATCCGATGTGGAAAACGCATCAGCGCACTTGCGGGCCATGCGTGCCGATGCCAAGTTCATCTCCTTGGCATAAGCCTGCAGGTGATAATCAGCCTGGGAAATACGCTGTGCATTAAACGTATTCGTAGAGATAATGTCTGCCCCAGCCTTCAGATAACGCTCAAAGATATCCTTAATCACATCCGGTCTCGTCAGGTTCAAGACATCATTATTGCCTTTCATCTGTCCCGGGATATCCTGAAAACGGTTGCCCCTGAAATCCTGTTCGTTAAGTCCGTACTCCTGTATGACGGTTCCCATAGCACCGTCAAGAATCAGGACACGTTTAGTTATTTCGTCTTGTATCATTTATAAACTTTCATCGCACGGTCTATCTCGCGACGGTCTTCTTTTTCTTTCAATGTCTGACGCTTATCAAAAGCTTTCTTACCTTTACACAGCGCAATATCCACCTTGGCCCGCCCGTTCTCGTCAATCCACACCAGCGTAGGCACGATGGTGTAACCCGTCTGCTTCGTAGCACTCTCCAGTCGGGCTATCTCACGGCTTGTCAACAGCAGTTTGCGGTCACGTTTCTGCTCGTGGTTATTGTATGAGCCATAGAAATACGGGCTGATGCTCATACCCTTCACCCATATCTCACCACGGATAATCGTGCAATAGGTGTCTACAAGACTGGCCTTACCGGCACGGATTGATTTGATTTCCGTACCCGTGAGCACGATGCCAGCGGTAAATTCCTCGATGAAGAAATACTCAAAGGCAGCCTTGCGGTTCTTTATCTGTACAGGACTCTTCTTGCGAAGTTCCTCTTGTTGTTTATTCATTCTACTACTGCAAATTTCTCAACATTATCATCTACGTAAAGCGCAATCTCTTTCGTCCAACGCTCTTCGTTCTCTATAAACATATCATCGTAATCGTCGAATTGCGGATACTGTTCAAACAGTGCCATAAACTCCTCGTCGGTACAGTCCTTCTCCAGTGCCTCACGGTTCTCCAGCCACAGCGTGTGTACCTCGTAGAGCATCTTCGAGAGGTCGCGCATATGCCACATCTTATTCAGTGCCTTGGCAAAGGGGTTCTTGAAGATGAAGGGCCCGTAGCCATTGTGAATCAGCTGCACAAACCCACCATCCATCACCTCCTGATGAAGCGTGTCCCAACAGAGCAGCGTCATCTGATCGGCATTCAACTCCTGCATCGTCTCAGCAGTCGGTTCACCTCCTACTGCCTCGCGTAACGCATCGATAAACACTTGAAGGAACGCATCCATTCCCTCCAGGGCGGCATTGCTCAAATCCTGATCTTTTACGATTACTTGTTTCATACGACTGCAAAGGTACGAATAAGTGAGAGAAAAACCAAATATATTTGAGTTTTTCCGATTATCGCTATGAAAAAGAAGATTTCTGAGAAGCCCACGGGCGCTCTCGCAGGAATACGTCTGCCATCATAAGCAGAAAACAAACGACAAAGAAACGCTCAAAATATCGTTTTCTTGGGCAGAAAACGATGTTTTCTAACGCAGAAAACGATGTTTTCTAACATAGAAAACGATGTTTTCCAAAAAGCATAACGATGTTTTCTGTAGTTTTATTTTGTATTGTTCAGGCTATTTAGTACCTTTGTACCGTTTTTATAATAGCAGAGAAAACTAAACGTATGCTGAAAGACAGAATAACAGGATCAAAGGCACTGATGAGAGCCTTGCAGGCAGAAGGGGTGAAGACCATCTTCGGCTACCCGGGTGGAAGCATCATGCCTGTCTACGATGCACTCTATGACTATACAAGAGGCGAGAAGAAATGTTTTGACCATATACTGGTGCGCCACGAACAAGGTGCCACCCATGCTGCCGAGGGCTATGCACGCGTGAGTGGCGAGGTAGGCGTAGCACTGGTGACAAGCGGCCCTGGCGTAACGAACACGCTGACGGGTATTGCCGATGCGATGCTGGACTCCACGCCTATCGTGGTGATTGCCGGCCAGGTGCCTATCGGTGCGCTGGGTACGGACTCCTTCCAAGAAGTAGACCTCGTTGGCGTGTCGCAGCCTATCTCGAAATGGAGCTATCAGATACGTCATGCAGAAGATGTGGCATGGGCTGTAAGCCGAGCGTTCTATATCGCCAGAACGGGAAGACCCGGTCCTGTGGTGCTCGACTTCCCCAAGAATGCTCAGGTGGAGGAGATTGACTGGGAGCCCAAGAAATGCGACTTTATCCGCTCGTATGTACCATACCCCAAGCTCGACAATGAGGCTGTACGTCAAGCTGCCGAACTGATTAACAACGCCAAGCGTCCGCTGGCACTGGTGGGTCAGGGCGTGGAACTGGGTAATGCACAGGAGGAGCTGAAGGCCTTCCTTGAGAAAGCCGACATCCCTGCCGGTCGCACAATGCTGGGTCTCTCTGCCCTCGCCTCAGACCATCCGTTGAATGTAGGTATGCTGGGTATGCACGGCAACTACGCCGTGAACCTGAAGGAACAGGAGTGCGACGTGCTGATTGCCATCGGTATGCGCTTTAGCGACCGTGTGACGGGCAACCTGAAGACATACGCCAAGCAGGCAAAGATTATCCATCTGGATATAGACCGCAGCGAAATAGACAAGAACGTGAAGACCGACGTGGCCGTAGTGACCGACTGCAAGGAGTCGCTCCCTGCACTCACCGCTTTGGTCAATGCGAATAATCACAAGGAATGGCGCGACTCGTTTGAGCCACTTAATAATAAGGAACGCGAGAAGGTGATAGAGCCTGCCATCCATCCCAAGGAGGGGCCGCTGCTGATGGGCGAGGTAGTAAATGCGGTAGCACAGCAGGCAAAGGACGATGCCGTACTGGTAACGGATGTTGGTCAGAATCAGCTATTTGCTACCCGTTACTTCAAGTATCACCATAAGCGCAGTATATGCACCAGTGGAGGACTTGGAACGATGGGCTACGGTATGCCAGCAGCCATAGGAGCCACCTTCGGAGCACCCCAGCGTCAGGTGTGTTGCTTCATGGGCGACGGCGGTTTCCAGATGAATATCCAGGAGTTGGGTACCATCATGGAACAGAAGGCAGCGGTGAAGATGATACTGATGAACAACCACTACTTGGGCAACGTGCGACAGTGGCAGGATATGTTCTGGATGCGCCGCAAGTCGTTCACCAAGATGATGAACCCCTGCTATGAGGCCATCGCACAGGGCTACGGCATCCCCTACATTGCCGTGACCGACCGTAAGGATTTGGCAAAGGCCGTAGAGCAGATGCTAAATACCGAAGGGCCGTTTATCATGGAATGTGCCATCAAGGAGGACGATGACGTGCTGCCAATGACACCTCCAGGCATGGATGTTGACAAAATGATGTTGGAGGTATAGGACTCTCCCCAAACCCCTCCCTGAAGGGAGGGGAGTAATTACCAAAATAAAAAAAGAGAAAATGGAAAAAAATAAAGAAGTGAAAAGAGTATCTACTCCCCTCCCTCGCAGGGAGGGGCAGGGGGAGAGTCTTTTTACCCTGTTGGTATACTCAGAGAACGTGGCAGGTATTCTGAACCAGATAACGGCTGTATTCACACGCCGTCAGGTGAACATCGAGAGCCTGAACGTATCGGCATCAAGTATTCCTGGCGTACACAAATACACCATCACTGCATGGAGCGACGAGGATCAGATTATCAAGATTACGCGTCAGATAGAGAAGAAGATTGACGTAGTGAAGGCCAACTATTTCACCGACGACCAGCTCTTTATCCGTGAGGCAGGCCTCTACAAGCTCTCCACAGACAAGGTGCTGGCGAATCCGGAGATTTCACGTACCATTCGCCGTTACGACGCTACTATCACAGAGGTGAACCCCACCTATACCATCGTGATAAAGAGCGGCAAGACGGACGATATCATCGAGCTGTTCCGTGCCCTCGATGCCTTCGACTGCGTGCTGCAATATACCCGTAGCGGACGCATCGCTGTAACGCGCGGGATGCAGGAGCAGGTCAGCGCCTTCCTGGAAGAACGAGAAAGTAGTGAAAAGTGATAAGTGTATGGAGAAAATAGGGAAATACGAATTCATGGCTGAGCCGTTCCATTGCGACTTCGCAGGGCGACTCTTCATGGGTCACATGGGCAACCATATGCTCAACGCAGCCGACTTCCACTCTTCGGCACGAGGATTCGGCATGAAATACCTGATGACCATCAACCGCTCGTGGGTACTCTCACGACTGGCTATCGAGATGGAAGAGATGCCCGTGCAATACACGAAATTCAATGTTGAGACCTGGGTAGAATCGGCCATGCGATACTTTACCAGCCGTAACTTCGCCGTAACAGGCAAGGATGGCAAAGTCTATGGCTACGGACGGTCTATCTGGGCCATGATAGACACAGAGAGCCGTCAGCCAACGGATATCTTCTCGATAGACAATGGTGCCATCAACGACTGGATAGTCAGCGACAAGCCCTGTCCCATCGACAAGGGCACTCGTGTAAAGATGTCTGACAATGCGGAACTGGTGCACACCATTGACACCTATTACAATGATGTAGACATCAACGGACACATCAACTCTGTGAAATACATTGAACACGTACTCGACCTATGGAGCGTTGACTGGTATCTCGAATATGCCGTCAAGCGATTCGAGGTTGCATACGTAGCCGAAGCACATGGCGGCGACAAGCTGTCGTTCTATCGCGAGAAGACTGGCGACAACGAGTTTTGTGTGAGAATAGTGCGCACAGATGGCACAGAATGCTGCCGATGCAAGCTTTCTTTTGCAAAATTATCTTAATATTTGGAAGAAATCTTTGGTATTTTCACGGAAAATGCCTAATTTCGACCCCACAAATTTGAATACCTATAACCTAAAAACTATAAAGTATGAAAGTTTATCAGACAAACGAGATTAAGAACATTGCATTGCTTGGCAGTGCGGGTAGCGGCAAGACTACTCTTGCCGAAGCAATGGTTTACGAGGCCGGCATCATTAAGCGCCGCGGCACTGTAGAAGGTAAGAACACCATGAGCGACTATTTCCCTGTGGAACAGGAATACGGCTACTCGGTGTTCTCTACTGTTTTTCATGTAGAGTGGAACAACAAGAAGCTCAATATCATTGACTGTCCGGGAAGCGATGACTTCGTAGGTGGTGCCATCACCGCCCTGAACGTCACCGACCAGGCCGTCATCCTCATCAACGGACAGTACGGTCCCGAGGTAGGTACGCAGAATGCCTTCCGCTATACCGACAAGCTTCAGAAGCCCGTCATCTTCCTGGTGAACCAGTTGGATCGCGACAACTGCGACTTCGATGCCCTGCTGAACAACATGAAGGAGATCTACGGCGACAAGTGCGTACCCGTACAGTATCCTATAGCTACAGGCGCAGGCTTCAATGCCGTTATCGACGTGCTGTTGATGAAGAAGTATTCATGGAAGCCCGAAGGTGGAGCTCCTATCATTGAGGACATCCCTGCCGACCAGATGGACAAGGCCAAGGAGTTGCACGCTGCACTTGTTGAGGCTGCCGCTGCCAACGACGACACATTGATGGAGAAGTTCTTCGAGAGCGAGAGTCTGACAGAGGACGAGATGCGCGAGGGTATCCGCAAGGGACTCGTTACACGCTCTATCTACCCCGTATTCTGCGTTTGTGCAGGCAGGGATATGGGCGTACGCCGTCTGATGGAGTTCCTGGGCAACGTCGTTCCTTTCGTTAGCGAGATGCCAAAGGTTCGCAACACACGTGGAGAAGAAGTCAATCCCGATGCAGCAGGTCCCACCTCTCTCTATTTCTTCAAGACTGGTGTTGAGCCACATATCGGTGAGGTGCAGTACTTCAAGGTGATGAGCGGAAGCGTGAAACCTGGTGATGACCTGACCAACGCAGACCGCGGTTCAAAGGAGCGCATCGGTACAATCTATGCCTGCGCTGGTGCAAACCGTATTCCTGTGGATGAGTTGAAGGCTGGTGATATCGGCTGTACCGTGAAACTTAAAGACGTGAAGACTGGTAACGCTCTCGACGGTAAGGACTGCGAGTGGCGCTACGACTTCATCAAGTATCCTAACTCTAAGTACTCTCGTGCTATCAAGGCCGTCAACGAAGCTGAAACCGAGAAGATGATGGTAGCTCTGACCAAGATGCGTCAAGAGGATCCCACATGGGTGGTTGAGCAGTCGAAGGAACTACGCCAGATCATCGTTCACGGACAGGGCGAGTTCCACCTGCGCACCTTGAAATGGCGTATGGAGAACAATGAGAAGATCAAGATTGACTATCTGGAACCGAAGATTCCATATCGTGAGACCATCACAAAGATGGCACGTGCCGACTATCGCCATAAGAAGCAGTCAGGCGGTGCCGGTCAGTTTGGTGAGGTTCACCTGATTGTGGAGCCCTACGCAGACGGTATGCCCGATCCAACATCGTTCACTATCAACGGTCAGGAGTTCAAGATGAACATCAAGTCGAAGGAAGAGAAAGACCTGGAATGGGGCGGCAAGCTCGTGTTCATCAACTCTGTGGTAGGTGGTGCCATCGATATGCGTTTCATGCCAGCTATCCTGAAGGGTATCATGGAGCGTATGGAACAAGGCCCATTGACAGGTTCGTATGCCCGTGACGTGCGCGTCATCGTCTATGATGGTAAGATGCACCCCGTTGACTCTAACGAACTCTCGTTCATGCTCGCTGCACGTAACGCCTTCAGTGCTGCCTTCCGTGAGGCTGGTCCTAAGGTGCTGGAGCCTATCTACGACCTCGAGGTTTACGTACCATCTGACTACATGGGTGATGTGATGAGCGACCTGCAGGGACGCCGCGCTATCATCATGGGTATGGACTCTGAGGCTGGCTATCAGAAGCTGAGTGCCAAGATTCCTTTGAAGGAGCTTTCAAGCTACTCTATCGCACTGAGTTCTATCACAGGCGGTCGCGCTTCGTTTACCACGAAGTTCGCTTCTTACGAGCTCGTTCCCAACGATATACAGCAGCAGCTCATCAAGGAGCACGAAGCTGAACTCAAGGACGAAGACTAATCATCTCCGACATCAATATGAAAAGGGGCTCTTGAGCAACTCAAGGGTCCCTTTATTTAACTGAAAAGAATGAAGAAAGTCATACTGTCGATACTACTCATCATACCGCTGGCCGCCAATGCCTGGCACAGCATCAAGATGCCTAACATCAAGAGCCTACAGGTCATACTCAACGATGACTTCGAAGCTTTGCCTGTGTTGCAACTCAAAGGCCATGATGTGATGCACATCAGTTTCGATGAACTGTCGCATAACTACCGCCGGTTCACCTATCGTGTGGAGCCCTGTAATCCTGACTGGACACCAACAGAGGGACTTTTTGATGCTGACTGGCTTGAAGGTATCAACGATCAGCCTATTGACGAGTATGACAACTCCATTAACACATCGGTACTCTATACCCACTACGCCTTCGACTTCCCCAACGAGCAAACCAACGTGCGCATCAGCGGCAACTACCGCCTGCACATCATGGATGACGAGACACAGGAGGATGCCGCAGTCGTAGAATTCAGAGTACTGGAACCAATTACAAATGTTGGACTTGGTATCACGACCAATACTGACATTGACCTGAACGACCGCTACCAACAACTCAAGATGACAGTTAAACTCAACGGGCTTCGCGTCATTAGGCTTGACGAGGAGCTACAGACATTCGTCATGCAGAATGGACGCGAAGACAACATGAAGGTCAACATCAAGCCCAACTACATCACCAGCCAGAGCCTGCAATGGGAACATAACAGACAGCTGATATTCGATGCCGGAAACGAGTATCATAAGTTCGAGGTACTTGACCCACGACACATCTCAATGGGCTTAAGCGATGTGATGTGGGACAAGGAAACAAACACTTGGCACGCAATACCCTATCCCTGCGAACAGCGCAGAAGTTATCTTTACGACCAGGATGCCAATGGTGCTTTCCTGTTAAGAAACAGCGACAACTACGATGCAGAGCGTACATCGGAATATGTCTATATCCATTATTTCCTTAAGTCCCAGCGCAAATACGACAATGCCCATATCGTGGTCAACGGAAGATGGACTACAGAGCCATTGGATAACTACATCATGCGATACGATGAGCTTGAACAGACATACAAGCTAACTGTCATGCAAAAACTGGGCTACTATAACTATCAGCTGTTACTGATGGATCTTGACGGCACCACACACACACTACCCGAAGAAGGCAGTTTCTTCGAGACAGAAAACAGCTATCAAGCCTTTGTCTACTATAAGGCCACCTCGGAACGTGTATGGCGCTTGGTAGGATTTCAGGAAATCGTTTTCAAGCCACAATAATCATTGATTTCCATCATTCTTTAGGCGTAAGCTTAATCAGCATCAAGATAGCCTCGGCACTGCCCTTGGTTATCTTGTACTCTGTATCTGCGGTAACCGAAATAGGCAGCAATTCGTAGTAAGCACCTTCAGCATTCTCAGTGCCGCTAACGGTAGTCTTCTCACCATTGATCTTCACGTCACGACCAGGCTTTACCGTAGCCAAAACAAGTACCATATTGTAGTCCTTCTGAGGGGTGAAGACAACAGAACCCTTACTATCGAGTTTCTCACCTTTTTTATAATAGGTGCCATCATAGGTTATCTTACCGTCGCCATAGTTTTCGGCAGCAGTAAACATTGCATTAGACGATGAACCGTTAAACGTAACAATGACAACACTATCCTGAGACTGAGGGTCTGGATCGTCGCCACCAGGTTCAGGAGTCGGTTCATCGCCGCCAGGCTGTTCGTCACTATATTCATCCAAACAGTAGATCTTCACCAGCGAACTGGCATAAGCTTCCAACTTGTTCGAGAGGTCAAGGATAACATCGTTGTTGGCATCCTCGGTAGCGTTATCAAATGTATACTGGAAATCACCATGATTACAACGGCCTGCACCATAGTGTCCTGTAACAACAGCAGGCACATCGGCGGCGGCATCAGGGGAATAGCTATAGAAGTCACTGGCGGTATCGAAGTTATTATAACCGGTGCCTCCCTGTAGCGTTACCACCTCTGAAGGCACCTGCTCATTACGGTTCTCTACCACGTAGGCATCGAAATGCTTACTATATGTAGCATCACCTGCAATATAGGGTTCAAAGCTTTTCTGTCCCGTCATGTAGTTGTCAAAGGCTTTGATGATACCACCATCCTCACTGGAAAAGGTCCCCTTGGTATCAGCAGCAGAGCCTACACCATTATGTATATCGGAACCCTGCTTAGAGATAAGCATCGGGTACTTACAGTTGCGATAGTAGTTCTTCTCTACAAAGATACAGGAACCGGTAGTGGCACCGACACCATATTTGGAATTTCCGTCAAAATAGTTATTGTAAACATGTAAGTGTTTGGACTTACGCACACGCGGATGACGAGAGTCAGAGTGATCATACCAATTGTGACGATAAGTGACGAAGTCCACCTCATCACCGTTGGAATTGAGATTGCACTTGCCGCTATCCCAGAAATGATTGTCGCTGACGGTGCAGTAGAGAGTACCCTTCACATCAAAAGAGCCATCGCCTTTTGCTTTGTCGCCGCCCTTATTCTTGCCATAGAAGATATCGAGATGATGACCCCACACATGTTCATTGTCGGTATCAAAGCTGATACCGTCTTCCTCATGCATCATCACGCCAAAATTACGCAACTCTACATACTTGCAGGCACGCACCAACACACCGAACCCGTGGAACGTAGCATCACTGCCAACGCCCTCAATAGTGAGATTCATATTCTGTCCTTTTCCCTTTACCTGAAGACCGATAGCACTACTGCCTAGCTCATCCATATCGGCCTTTTTCAACAAACCTATGACACGCACAACGAGCGGACGGGTCTCAACACCTTTCTCATAAGCCTGAATGATGTTCTGGATACCTGTACGCGTCTCCATTTTGCCCTTATTGTCAACCTGCATCTCGAGAGATACCGTCTTAGCATTCGCCTTGCTGACATAGATAATGCGAGCTCCGTTTTTCAGCGTACCATCGTTGGTATAGGCACCGATACCGGATGAAGCGTTATAGTGGGCATAGCCGTCGCGGTTGAAAGATTTCACTGTGAGGTTGTCAACAATAGTAGCAGCTTCATTTACCTCGGTTTCATCGACTACAGGCACCACCTTCATCGCATAGTCACCTGCTTTGAGACCCATTGCATCAGCACGATTATGGGTGCCGTAACTTCGGATAAGCTGATTGTCAATCTGGGTAAAGTCGCTATATTGTCCACCCTTCACATAGACGTGATAAGAGGTCGCACCGATGAAATCGGCAAATAATACGTAGGCTGACTCTAACCAGCCCTTTGCCTCTGTAATCTGAACAGCGTTTTCGGTATTGACTCTCTTGGAAAAGGCTATTGAATATACGCTGCCGTTGAACACATCTGAGCCACCAGAAGTAGTGGTCACTGTGACCTTGTCAGAATGATGGTCAAGGTCAATAGAAGAGACACTGGAGGTGTTGTAGCATTTCTTGTCGCCAGACATTAGGGTGACAAGTGCTTGATTGACAGTAAAATCGCGTGCTACTGCATGATTAACTACATCCTGTGCAAAAACACTTATCAGGAAAGACAGTGCATAAGCCGAAAGAAATAACTTTTTCATCATACTTACAATGACTCTTATCGTTTATGAAACATTAGTCAATAATTTATCGAGATGCGTGGAATCCATCCATCAGTTCATACTTACGCACCATCATGCGGTTATAGATATGACGAAGCCATAAAGGATGAGCCAGTGTGAAGACCAAGCCTATTACACCTATTATGATATAAGCCACCTCCTCGCTGAACAGCAGGATGAAAAGCGACACCAAAGCTATCGGAAGAAGCATGGCTCCCATCTCGATGATGAGCTGAATACCATTCTCTGTGTTGTTCTTGCCAGTCAACTTCTCATTGAGTGGAAGAGTCTGTTTGTTATAGACTGCCAACTGGAACATCATAAAATAGGTTAAGCCGCTGCTTATAAGCATGTAGGCCAGAATCATCAGAATGGGAAACTTACCTGCAATGACAGCTGGCAGCATCAGCACAAGAGGAATAAGCAAGATAGCTACGTGAATATAGTACTTAGCACGAAGCAGCATAAGAATATTCTCCTTATGGGTCATCAGCAAGTCAATATAATTGCCCTCAGGACACATCACCTTGACAAGCGTCATCAGACCATAGAGACCGAAGCAATAGAAGCACCAGAAATTGAGCATCATCTTGCTATCATAGATTTCAGTGAACGCTATAATCAGCGAGAGCACAGAAATGAGCACTATGCTGGTGATAACACGAGAGCGGATGGCCTTATTACGCATCATAGACTTCAGTTCCAGTTTCATGTACTCGCCACTCAGGCCAAAACCATTGAGAAAACTAAACTGGGTGACACTCTTGAGTGATGTCTCACGCTTCTCCTGACGCTGCAACTCACTACGCACATAGTGCAACTGCACCATACGGTTGACCCAATATAACAACAACAACACAGCAAAACACAGGAAAGGATACCACCATGATACAGAAGCTTCGCAAATAAAGTCCATCTGACGTTCAAACATATCTTCGTCGAAAAGCAGCGTAAGCCAGCAAGAAGCGTAAACCACTATCGGCAATAGGACCCACAGAAGCGAGCGTCCCATAAGGGTGCGCACCAGCAGGTAGAACTGGCTATTGGCCATAATCAGGAACAGGCCACAGAGAATAGTTGAAACAGCCACAAAGAACGACGCGCCACCACAGAAGATAACGAAAGCATAGGGAATAAAAAGTGCCAGCCATACCAAGCTGAAACCAGTGAACACGGAATTGACCAGATAGACATTAATGATGCTCCTAAACGGAACAGGTTGCAGAAGATAAGGCTTTACCACCACTGCTGGTGTCTGCTGAGCCATGAAGCGCAGTGCGAAGTCGATAACTAACCAAAGCGGCATCAATGCCAGCATAAGTCCGAAATCACGGCCTTCAGAAGCTGGAAGTCCCATCATCGTACCAATGAAAATCAAATAGATAATCATAAAACCTGCGCCAAAAGCCATCATCACACGAGCCACAATGCTCTGCTCGAACGCTGGGCTTCTACGCAAAGCTAAGCGGTTTTGCTTCCTTAAGAGGAGAAATAGTTTCAGAAAATTCATTCTAAAATCTGTCACTGGAGTAAATGTTTATCTAAGGTCAATCACCTCTGCTGTGGGGAAGTCCTTTGAATTGAAACGGAACTCGGCATCCGATAGTTTGGAAGTTGTCAGGTTGCTGATGACAAACGAAGTCCACTTCTGTTTTTGCAAAAGCTTTACTTCTGTTGGATTGTACGTTTTTTTGTCTATCGTAATAAACATCTCTTTCACACGACGTGATTGATCGGTAGCAGTAAGATGAACGGTAAAAGCAGAAGCTGACTGTGTCATCGTATACTCATAACCCTTCTTGTACATATTGACAAAGTTATAGGGATTGAGCACCTGAAGCTGGGTCTCGGAAGGGGTAGTCACGTTGACCTCTTCGTTTTTCGACATATAAGTCCACAGAGTCTTACCATCAAACCACAACGTAGCCATAGGCGTAGAAGCATGAAACATCTTTCCTTTGACGGCAATTTTTCCACTGGCATCTCCATACTGTGCACTAGTCATCGTGAAATCCGCCTGTACGCCATCACGAGAACTGACCTTTGCGGCACACTTGTCGAGCACCTGTTTAGCTGACTGGGCCCGCATAGTTGTAGTCATTAGCAAGCCAGATATCATTAATAAGGCAAAAACAATCTTTTTCATATTCTTCTTATTTATAATAGTCATATATTATTCGACGATTGTTCATCTCAAAGCGTTTAACATATTCTCCAAACTAACTTCATCCTGAATCAACACTTCACGGGGCTTTGACCCGTGAGCAGCACCTACAATACCAGCCTTTTCCAACTGATCCATCAATCGGCCTGCACGGTTGTAACCAATAGCGAACTTACGCTGAATAAGGCTCGTTGAACCGCTCTGTTCACGAACAATAAGACGAGCTGCATCATCGAACATCGGGTCAAGATGACTCAAATCGGCATCGTTGCTACCTGAACTCACAGCTTCGCCATCGCCAACAGGAGGCTCAGGCAGTTCGTAAGGTTCAATATATCCCTGTTGCTGCGATATAAACTGATTGATACGATCAACCTCAGGCGTATCAACAAAGGCACACTGCACACGCACAGGATCGTTACCCTGTAGATAAAGCATATCACCGCGGCCTATGAGCTGCTGTGCACCCATACGGTCAAGGATTGTTTTCGAGTCGATGCCTTGACTCACCTTGAACGCGATGCGTGCTGGGAAGTTGGCCTTGATAGTACCTGTAATGATATTCGTCGTTGGACGCTGAGTTGCAATAATCATGTGAATACCTACAGCACGTGCCTTCTGGGCGATACGGGCGATAGGAAGTTCTATCTCCTTGCCTGCAGTCATTATCAAATCGCCGAACTCATCGATTACCACAACGATATAAGGCATATATCGATGTCCCTTTTCCGGATTCAACTTACGTGCAATGAACTTACGATTGTAGTCCTTAATGTTACGCTCACCAGCTGCCATCAGCAACTCATAGCGGGCATCCATCTCTACACATAGGCTCTGAAGCGTACGAATAACCTTCGACGTATCGGTGATTATTGGCGTACTGGCTTCATCAGGCAAAGCTGCAAGGAAGTGTTTATCAATGCTCTTATAGATTGAGAACTCCACCATTTTGGGGTCGACAAGTACAATCTTCAACTCAGCAGGATGCTTTTTATATAATAAAGAGGTAAGAATAGCATTTAAACCAACTGACTTACCCTGACCAGTAGCACCTGCAACCAGAAGGTGAGGAGCCTTTGCTAGGTCAAACATAAACACCTCGTTAGTAATGGTCTTACCCATAGCACATGGCAGTTCCATTGTTGTTTCCTGGAACTTCTTTGAATTAAGTATCGATTCCATCGACACAATATTGGCCTTTGCGTTTGGCACCTCAATACCGATGGTACCCTTGCCCGGAATAGGCGCGATGATACGGATACCCAAGGCTTTAAGACTAAGGGCTATATCATCCTCAAGGTTACGGATCTTTGCGATACGGACACCCTGGGCGGGCGTAATCTCGTAAAGTGTAATAGTAGGACCAACGGTTGCACGGATGGAAGAGATCTCAATACCAAAATTACGCAGCACTTCTATGATGCGGTTCTTATTGGCATTCTGTTCTTCCATATCAATATAAGGTTTGCCGTCACTCTCATAGGTCTGCAAAAGGTCGAGAGTTGGATAGTGATAATTCTCAAGATCGCGCTTAGGATCATAGGGCTCCATATTCTCGTAAGTCGTATCAGACACATCGTCCCCATCAGCCTTCTCTTCCTCACCAGCCACAACGACATCCATATCAGGATTAGCCAGATTATCTGTCTCTGCTGATTCCGTAGTGACTACAACATGGTCATTGACATAATCCGACTGAGGATTAAACTCTATTTCTTCCTTGATAGGATCATCATAGACAAGGGGATCATCTGCGGTCTGAATCAGTTTTTCGTATGAATCATCAGCAGTAACCTCACCATTCTCGTGAACGGTATTGGTTATCGTGAACTTCACTTTCTGAAGGAATTTTGTCGGATTTAGGATTTTGCGAATCCAAACAACTGTCTCATTACTAACGTAAATCAGAAAGCAGACAGCCACTAAAGCAAGAATTGCAACTAAACCTGGTATACCAACATAGCACTCAATGAATTTGCCTATATATATTCCATGTTGACCGCCTAAACAAAAATGACTTTCGGACACCAGAGGTGTAACAAACATTGCAAGTAACACCGATGACCAAATCATCAAGACACCGATACACATAAACCATTTAAGTAAAGATACCTTATAAGCCTTAATCAGATGAAGTGCCAAGAGTAAAAGGAACAGGGGAATGGCAAAAGCTGCGATACCAAAGCACTTGTTCATAAAGAAAAAAGACATCCATGCTCCCAGACTACCTATAGCATTCTGGAACTTCATCCCTTGATTGGAAAGATCACCTTCCCGTATATTCTCAATAATACTTTGATCGAAAGCACCAGTAGAGAAAAATGACACGAACGACCACGTCATACAGACAGACACCGCAAGTAGTATAGCACCTACAACGAAATGTAACCGCTCATTCCTAAAAAAGTCAATTATTTTTGAAAAACCTACCGTCTCGGAAATTGAAGTATTCAGATTGTTCCCCTGATTTTTTCTGTTTCTTTTCTTATCTGTGACCTTTGACATTTTCTTGTTATAAGTTAATTCTTTTGCAAAGGTAGAAAATAAATATGAAATAAAGAGTATGATTTAGGAAATATTTTGTATTTTTGCACCTCGAAAACGAATGACGATGCTTAAAACAATATACAACAAGTTCAACAAGTCGCTGATTCCACCGCTTCCTGTGGCGCAGTTTGAAGGAAGAATAGTGGTGATTCTAACAGCAGGAGAGACAGAAAAGGCCGTCAGATATCTGATGACACAGCCCATTCTTGGCTTCGATACTGAAACACGGCCTTCATTCAGAAAAGGGCTTCAACATAAAGTATCATTGCTTCAAGTATCAACACACGACATCTGTTTCCTATTCCGTCTCAATCACACAGGATTAACACCTGCACTCATCAGACTGCTTGAAGACGAAACTATTGTCAAAATAGGTCTTTCATGGCACGATGACATTAACTCACTTCGCAAACTGGGAACATTCAAAATCGGACATTTCATCGACATTCAGGATCATGCCAGAGACTTAGGTATTGAGGATTTGAGTCTTCAGAAACTATATGCCAACCTTTTCGGACAGAAAATAAGCAAACGCCAACAACTGAGCAACTGGGAAGCTGACATCCTCAGCGACAAACAAAAGCTATACGCCGCTACTGACGCATGGGCTTGTATTATGATTTACGAAGAAATTATAAATCTCAAAGAATCAAAAAAATACAGATTAATAATTGAAAAAGATAATAATGAAAAAGATATATCTAAAAAGGGGTAAAGAGGATAGTCTATTAAGATTCCACCCTTGGATTTTCTCTGGTGCGATCCATCATATTGACAACGAAATTGAAGAAGGTGATGTGGTGCGCGTCGTATCAGAAAAAGACGATTTCATCGCTGTTGGACACTACCAGCAGGGTTCTATCGCCGTTAGGGTACTAACCTTCAAGGATGTCGATATAAACGATGAATTTTGGCATTCTCGCATTCAGTCGGCTTTCAATATGCGTAAATCTATAGGACTAATAGGCAACTCCAATACCAACGCATTTCGATTAGTTCATGGAGAAGGTGACCTTTTGCCAGGATTAATCGTAGATGTCTATGGCAAAACAGCAGTGATGCAGGCACACAGCATCGGTATGCATTTAGCAAGAAAGGCTATTGCCAACGCTATTGCCAACACCATGAAAGGGCAGGTGGAAAATATCTATTACAAAAGTGAAACAACCCTATCTTTCATGGAACCAGAAAACGGATTCCTTTTTGGAAATAGCGAGGACAACATCGCCGTTGAAAACGGGCTCAAATTCTATGTTGACTGGCTAAGAGGCCAGAAGACTGGATTCTTTGTTGACCAACGAGAGAACCGCGCACTTCTTGAGAAATATGCTCAAGGGAAACGCGTACTGAACATGTTCTGCTATACAGGAGGTTTTTCTTTCTATGCTATGCGAGGAAAAGCTGAAATTGTTCATTCCGTTGACAGTTCTGCAAAAGCCATAGAGCTGACAAGACAAAACGTAGAGTTAAACTTTCCAAACGACAATCGCCATCAAGCCTATTGCGAAGACGCATTCAAGTACCTGGAAAGTATATCAGCCGACAACGACAAATCATACAATCTCATCATACTCGACCCGCCCGCCTTTGCCAAGCATCGCGGTGCCCTGCACAATGCACTGAAAGGCTACACCCGGCTAAACGAAAAAGCCTTTGAGAAGATTGAAAAAGGAGGCATACTTTTCACTTTCTCTTGCTCACAGGTAGTGACAAAAGACAACTTCCGAAATGCGGTATTTACTGCTGCTGCACAGGCAAAACGTAAGGTTCGCATCCTGCACCAGTTGCATCAACCCGCCGATCATCCCATCAACATCTACCATCCCGAAGGCGAGTATCTAAAGGGCTTAGTTCTTTATGTTGAATAAAGTTAAGGCATACATCGACAAGTATCACCTGCTCGATGCCAAAAAGTGCTACTTGGTTGCACTGAGTGGAGGAGCTGACAGCGTCTGTCTTCTACTATTACTCAAGCAATTGGGTTACCATATTGAAGCCGCGCACTGCAACTTTTTGCTGAGAGGAGAAGAAAGTTACCGTGATGAGCATTTCGTTAAAGCTCTATGCGAAACGCAGGGTGTAGAACTGCACACTATCCATTTCGACACAAAGACTTACTCCGACGTACATAAGATTAGCATAGAAATGGCCGCACGTGAACTGCGTTACCGTTATTTCGAGCAACTTAGACAAGACGTCGAAGCTGACGGAATCTGCGTGGCTCACCATCAAGACGATTCCATTGAAACCATCCTCATTAACCTACTTCGAGGAACGGGCATTCATGGACTCTCAGGCATCAAACCACGTAATGGCCACATTCTCCGACCACTGCTTTGCATTAGCAGAACTGATATCGAGAATTGGCTTAATGAGAAGCAGCAAGGCTACGTCACAGACTCCACAAATATAGAAGATTTCACACTTCGAAATAAATTAAGGATCAGTATTATACCACAGTTATCCTCTACCATACCTTCTGTAAGAGAAAACATCTTAAAATCGGCGCAACACATTAGTGAAGCGACTTTGATTTACGACGATTATATCACGCACACTCTTCAAAAGATAGTCATTGACAATACCATTGAAATCAAACGATTAAGACAAGAGCCCTCACCCGAAAGCATTCTCTATCAGTGGCTAAGCCAATACAACTTCCCTACGGCTGTTATTGAGAGCATCAGCCAGTCGCTATTATTGCCACAAGCTGGAAAAGAGTGGTCTTCGCCAACACATCAGCTGACCATACACCAAGGGCATTTAACATTGGAAGAACTACAAAAGCCGTTATCGGAGCTTAAGATTCCAGAGCCTGGAACCTACATTTATGATGAACAAACGAAAATCCGCATAGAAAAAAAAGACGGCATACATATCGATAAAGAGTCCAATATAGCCTGTCTCGATGCATCAATCATACAATTCCCGATAACTCTACGTCCGGTAAAAACAGGAGACCGCTTCCACCCTTTCGGCATGAAAGGGTCAAAACTAATTAGCGACTTTCTAACCGACAGAGGTCTCTCCATTTTCCAGAAACGACGCACGTTAGTCCTCTGTAATAACCAGGGACAAATCGTATGGGTCGTCGGCCATAGACCCGATGCTCATTTTTGCATCACAGAAGCCACGAAATCGACTCTGACAGTGTCACTTCAATAATCCTCTTTTCATTTTTTAACACAAAAAAGTGATTCTTTTGAGAACAACTTATTGATATTTTTTGTAACTTTGCATCCGCAAAATAAGACAGTTTACACGTATAAGCCTAAATATCAGGCAGTTAGTTTAGAATTTTGAAGAGAAAAAGATGAGACAACTAAAAATTCAGAAGAGTATCACAAACCGCTCCAGTGAAGCACTTGACAAGTATCTTGTAGAAATCGGCCGTGCCCCCCTTATCAGCATTGATGAGGAAATTGAATTGGCGCAGAAGATTCGCAAGGGAGGACTGGAAGGAGAACGCGCAAAGGACAAACTGGTAACTGCTAACCTCCGATTTGTGGTATCTGTTGCCAAGCAATATCAGCATCAAGGACTAACCCTTACCGACTTAATTGACGAAGGTAACATTGGTCTTATAAAAGCTGCCCAAAAATTCGATGAGACACGCGGTTTTAAATTCATTTCTTATGCCGTATGGTGGATTCGTCAAAGCATCTTGCAAGCAATCGCTGAACAAAGTCGTATTGTGCGTCTACCATTGAACCAGGTTGGCTCTCTCAACAAAATAAATCACGAAATCAACAAATTCGAGCAGGAGAACCAGCGTCATCCTTCTGTCAGTGAGTTGGCCGAGATGACTGATCTTGACGAAGAGAAGATAGGCCAATCCATGCAGGCAGACAGTCACCATGTATCGATTGACGCACCATTTCAGGATGGTGAAGACAATTGTATGCTTGATGTAATGGCAAGTGGTGATGATAGCCGTACCGACCGTCATGTAGACCATGAGTCAATGGCTCAGGAACTTAACTCCGTATTATCAAGAGTGCTAAAAGATCGCGAGATAATTATTATCCGTGAATGTTTCGGTATTGGTTGCCACGAGAAGGGGTTGGAAGAAATTGGCGACGAACTTGGGTTGACACGTGAACGCGTCCGCCAAATTCGCGAAAAGAGCATCGCTAAGCTTCGCGATTCCGGCAATGCAAAAATTCTAATGAAATACCTCGGATAAAATACTATCGACAATGAGATGAAACGCTTACTGCTAACCATATTCATCTCCTTAACTATATCGACAACGGTGACCAGCGCAAATCAAGTAGATACGCTGGTCATGAGTCGTTTATTTAACTTTATGCACCAGTATGAGGAGGATCTTGATGGGTTTACCACTAATGTCTACGCCAAGCACCTCTTTCAAGTAAACAAACGCAACATAGGACTCCTGGCCATCCCATCGATGTACTCTATTTCACACGGAGAGAGGACTTTTGTCTGCGAGGAATACGGTCGTTTCACATTTAAAGGCATCGGTGAATACGAGAACAAGCGACAGGTTTATTGCACCACCATACCACATAACCGTCGGACAATGTCAGTGCTTTTCAAATACCTGACTCCAAAGTTCTATAACGTCACTATCTACGATGACCATATTCTATCACCGTTCTGCAAAGAAAACGGAATCTATTATCAATATCGTACGGTGCCTTTGGCAAACCATCAAGTACGCCTTTATTTCCGTCCACGCATCGTACGAAACACTCAATTGGTACGAGGCAAGGCTATTATTGACGAGCGTACAGGACGCATTGAGCAGGTCGAAATGGAAGGCGAATTTGACATGATAAAATTCCAAACACTTATCATGATGGGCGATAAAGGAGCTCGTGCCCTGCTGCCAAAGATATGCCAAACCAACATTTCATTCAAATTCGGAGGTAACAATGTTTCCTCACAATTTGAGGCTGTTTTTGATTGCCCTGTCACCCTACCCGACTCTGTTGATGTGGAAGGCGACCGATTGTTGATGGACTCTATCCGACCTATCAGTCTATCGGAAGACGAGCTATTGGTATACGAAGACTTTGACCGCAAGCATGGTCTTCTGGTAGATGAAGAGCCAGAACAGAAGCCTGATACTCTGGAAGTGACACTGGCATGGGTAAAAGAAGACGAGCAACTTCAGGAATCCTCAACCCGTCACCATGATTATTTAAAAGAAATTGGTTGGGATATCATTGGTGATAAACTGATTAACGGCATTAAGTCTAAGTCAGATAAATTAAACTGGAGACTGTATCCCATTATTGACCCGCAATATATCAGCTATAGTCAGAGCAAGGGTTTATCGTATCGAATAAAGCTAGGTGCCCAATACCGATTCTCAGAGAATGCATGGCTAAACTTCAACCCACATGCTGGTTACAATTTCAAATATCGTGAATTCTATTACTGTGTCCCTATCAGCCTACAATACAACCATAAGCTGGATGCTGGCGTTGACCTGATTTTTGGCAACGACCACCGTATAGGCAGTTCGGTGATTCTGGACGAAATAAAGAAGGAACGAGGCGACCTGCCTGAACTGGAAAACATGAATCTCAACTTGTTTGATGACAACTACATCCGATTGCATCATCATATTCAGCCAAAGAAGTGGCTGCGAGTTGAGACGGGTCTGGTCTATCACTACCGCACTGCGCTGAACGCTTCTGCAATGAGAAATTATGGAAAAGAGTCAAGCTATTATTCACTGGCTCCTTCATTGACCCTCAACCTACGTCCTTGGGAGAAGGCACCAATGCTTTCTCTTGATTACGAACGCGGCGTGAAGGTAAACCACAAATACATCAATTACGAACGGTGGGAAGCAGACCTCTCTCATAAACATCAACTGTGTCGCACCCAGATGCTCAATCTTCGATTAGGTGGAGGTCTCTATACTACCAAGGACAACGACTTTTTTATGGATTTTGCCCACTTCCACGATAACAATCTCCCTGGCGGTTGGGACGATGACTGGGCAGGCAATTTCCAGTTGCTCGACTCACGTCTTTACAACGAGTCAAAATATTATCTCAGAGGAAATATATCTTTTGAGACACCGCTTATGGTTGGTTTTCTCGTACCAGTAGTAGGCCGTTATGTTGAACGCGAACGACTTTACCTCAGTACACTGAGCATTCAGCATACTAGGCAGTATTCCGAGTTTGGCTACGGCTTCACATGCCGCTATTTCTCTATGGGACTCTTCAGTAGTTTTCTCAATTTTGATTACCAAGAGATGGGCTGTAAATTCACATTTGAACTATTCGGCCGATGGTAACCCCTCTTGTTGTTTACAAAGCCAGCGCAGGAAGCGGAAAGACTTTCACGCTCGCTGTTGAGTATATCAAGTTACTCATTAAGGATCCTCAGGCCTATAGAACTACCTTAGCCGTAACTTTTACGAACAAAGCAACAGCTGAGATGAAACAACGAATCCTAAGCCAGTTGTATGGTGTATGGCGAGGGCTTGAGGATTCTAAGAATTATTTTGATGCTATCTGCAAAGATCCCGACATCAACCCCTCTATTGTCCCTAAACGTGCCGGTATGGCACTCCAGAATATTCTGAACAACTACACGTATTTCCGAGTAGGAACCATCGACGCATTCTTTCAATGTGTGCTCCGCAACCTTGCTCGCGAACTTGAGCTCACGGCAAATCTACGTGTAAGTTTGAATGACAAGCAAGTAGAAGAGCAAGCCGTTGACCAACTGATAGAAAGTCTGCAAGCCAACGACCTGCTGCTGCAATGGTTGCTGAAATATATCATGGAGACTATCAAAGATGACCGTTCGTGGAATGTTATCTGGCAAATCAAGAAATTCGGTCTTACCATTTTCCGTGACTACTATAAAGAGCAAAGCGAGAAGCTACATTCGGTGTTCAACGAGAAATCATTCTTTGACAAATACACGAAGATGCTTCGTGACATTCGCGATGATGCATCAAGGAGCATGAAGCAGATTGGTGATTCGTTTTTCGATACTATTCATGCAGAGGGTCTTGATGTCGATGACTTTGCCAAAAAAGACAAAGGAATCTGCTCTTTCTTCAGGAAATTACAAGAAGGGAACTTCAGCAAGGACATTGTCAATAAGACCGTCGAAGCCTCAAAAGGAGATCCGTCGAAATGGTACACAAAAGACAATGTTCATAAAGAGCAGATTCATACCCTTGTCGAGAGCAAGCTCATAGGTATTTTGAATACCGCTACCGAGGAGCAGCCACGACAATGGCACCGCTATCAGTCTGCCGTTCTCACCTTGCGTCATCTAAGCCAACTGCGACTATTAGGTAGCATTGAGTCTAAGGTGAGTGAGCTCAACAAAGATGCCAACCGGTTTCTACTCTCCGATACGCAACAGTTTCTAAGTTCCCTTATCAGCGACAGCGACTCACCTTTTATCTTTGAGAAAATAGGTTCGCACCTTGAGCATATCATGATTGATGAATTCCAGGACACTTCAACAGTTCAATGGAAGAACTTCAAGGTGCTTCTCAACGAAATCATGAGTCACAATTCGTCGAGTCTCATCGTTGGAGATGTCAAACAGAGCATCTATCGCTGGCGTAGCGGTGACTGGCGTCTCTTGGCTAACATCAAGAGTGAGTTTGCCAACGGCGAGCAGCTTATTCACGAGGAGCCTCTGAGAACCAACCATCGTTCAAGTGTCAACGTCATCGAATTCAACAATCAGTTCTTCAAAGAAGCAGCTAAAATAGAAGGTGTATCAGTCTATGGAGACGTCAAACAGGAGTTTCCCGAGGACAAGCCTCATGCCGGACGAGTAGACGTTTATCTGTTTCCATCATCCGACTACGAGAAACACACGCTTGACGCAGTCACCGAACATATTTCGGAACTCCTTTCACGAGGTGTGAAATCCAAGGACATCGCCATTCTTCTACGCTCTAACAGCAATATTGCTTTGGTTGCAAATCATCTGATGAACGCGTTGCCCGATGTCAGCTTAGTCAGTGACGAAGCCTTCAGGCTTGATGCTTCACCAGCTGTCCAGATTATTATCCAGGCACTGAGGCTCCTGACTCACCCCTCTGACCTGATAACGCGTGCATTCCTGGCAAAGGCGTATAGTGGAGATATAAAAGGTGTACTTCCAGAAGCGTTTGGGCCACATCTGTTGCAGAAGCCGCTCTACGACCTCACCGAGTACCTTTACACCATATTCAACTTAAAAAGTATAGTGAGCCAGAGCGGTTATCTCTGTGCATTCTATGATCAGGTCATCAGCTTTGCTGGCGAGAAATCTTCCGATGTCAATGCATTCTTGAAAGAATGGGACACTACTTTGTGCTCTAAGACCATCCAGTGTCCTGACGTTGATGGCATTCGTCTCCTTTCCATCCATAAATCCAAAGGACTTGAATTCGACCATGTGATTATCCCCTTCTGCGACTGGAAGCTGGAGTTGTCAGATATTCTTTGGTGTGTTCCGAAAGGAGAGAAATTCGACGAACTTCCCTTAGCTCCCATTGACTACAGTGAAAAGGGTATGCAAGGCACCATCTACGAAAACGACTATATGACTGAGCACCAACAGCTTACTGTTGACAATCTCAATATGCTCTATGTGGCTTTCACCCGAGCCGTGGACAGCCTTCTTGTTATAGGAAAGCGCAAGTCGAAGGGTTCTCGTTCGGATATTATAGAACAGGTACTTCCTCATATTCAGCTACCTGATGCCACTTTGGAAGGCATGAACAGCGAGTGCCATCCTATCGTTTTCATCTTCGGCACGATGCCCTTTAAAGCAGAGAAAGTCAAGGACAAGAGCCACCACCCCAATCCGTTCGTCCGCACCAGCACCCTGATTCCCGTTGAGATTGAGTCATACGACCTCAAGTTATCATTCAAACAAAGCAACCAGAGTAAGGAATTCATCGCCAACAATGACGATGACGAGGCAACCCAGCAAAGCAACTATATCAAGATGGGCAACGTGCTTCATCATGTCTTTGCCCACATCCGCACAGCCAATGATATCGAGCAAGCGTTGCAGGGAATGGAGATGGATGGCATTCTCTATGATGCCAGCCTTCCCCCCGCTCAAATTCGCAACATGATTCGTAAGCGTCTGGCTGATCCCCGTGTGGCAGAATGGTTCTCGCCCAAATGGACGCTTTACAATGAATGTACGATTCTGTTGCCTGATGGTGAAGAGCGTCGTCCCGACCGCGTTATGACCGATGGCAAGAATACCGTTGTCATAGACTTTAAGTTCGGAAGGCAGCGTGAGGAATATCGTCAGCAGGTACTGGAATACATGAATTTGCTGTCGCAGATGGGCCATCATCACGTCACTGGTTTCCTCTGGTTCGTTTATAGTAATCAAATCATCGAAGTCGTATGAAGACCTTTTTAGAATATGTAGCCGAGGACATCCTTCAGAAATACGGCACCGATTTGTCACGCATTGCCATTGTCTTCCCCAACAAGCGTGCCGCCCTTTTCCTGAACCAATATCTGGCCGGCAAGTCAGGTTCCCCGATATGGAGTCCTTCCTACATCACCATCAGCGACTTGTTTCGCAGCTACAGTCGTCGCACTGTGGCCGACCCCATCAAACTGGTATGCGACCTTCACAAATCATTCATTTCCCAGACAGGCATCAACGAATCACTTGACCATTTCTACGGCTGGGGCCAATTGTTGCTGGCCGACTTCGATGATATAGACAAGAATATGGCCGATGCCGACAAGGTCTTTGCCAATGTCAGGGATATCCATGAACTGGACGATGTGAGCTACCTCAGCCAGGAACAGCTTCATGCCATCCAGCGTTTCTTCAGCAATTTCTCCGATGACCAGAATACTGAACTCAAGACCCGCTTCCTTCAGTTATGGTCAAAGATGGGGGCTATCTATCACGACTTCAATCAGCGTCTCTCCTCTCAAGGCCTTGCCTACGAAGGTGCTCTCTATCGTGAAGTAGCCCAATCCGACTTCACATCGGGTGCCCAACTCTCCAACTACAGCAATTATCTCTTTGTGGGTTTTAACCTGATTCAGAAAGTAGAGCAACGCCTTTTCAAGACGCTACGTGAACAGGATAAGGCCTCTTTCTATTGGGATTTCGACCTCTCCTATCTGAACACCCATGATGCCGGCTTTTATATCAAGCAGCAGATGGTGGATTTCCCATGCGAGCTGGACATCACCGACAAATCCATCTACGGTTGTTTCGATCATCCGAAAGAAATACGCTACATCTCTGCCACGACGGAGAATGCGCAAGGCCGATACGTCAGTCAGTGGCTACGCGACGCTCATCGGTATGCCGACGGCCGTCAGACGGCTATCGTCATGTGCAACGAATCCCTGCTGCCTACCGTGATTCACTGTCTGCCCGATGAAGTTGACAAAGTCAATATCACCACGGGCTATCCTTTGTCGCAATCACCTGTCTCGTCGCTGATTCAGCAATTAATAGACCTGCGTATTCTTGGTTACGACCGCAAGTACCAAAGATTTCGCAAGCGTTATCTGGACGCGACGCTTTGTCACCCCCATCTTTCCTCTATCCCCGCAAAAGAATCCCGTGATATGCTCACCGACACCTCCAAGCCCTTGTTGCCTTGGATTCTTGGCATCCTAAAGCGCATAGGCCAGAGCACCGATGATACCGACCCCTTGTTCCAGGAATGCCTGTTCCGTGGCTACACCCTCATCAACAGGTTAGACACCCTTGTCAACGATGGCGACCTCATTGTCAACGACAACACCTTGCAACGCCTAGTCAGTCAACTTGTTCAATCCACTTCCGTTCCCTTCCACGGTGAACCGATAGAGGGCATTCAGGTGATGGGCGTTCTGGAAACGCGCAACTTGGACTTCCAGCACGTCATCCTCCTTTCCTGCAACGAGGGCAATATGCCTCGCGGTGTCAACGACACCTCGTTTATCCCCTACACCATCCGCAAGGCTTACGGTCTTACCACCATCGACCACAAGGTTGCCATCTATAGCTATTACTTCCACAGGCTTCTGCAACGCGCATCTGACATCACCATTCTCTACAACAACAGCACCAGCGACGGTCAGACGGGCGAGATGTCTCGGTTCATGCTACAGCTGATGGTCGACAAGCATTACCATCGACACCACATCCAGTTCCAGACCATTCAGGTACCAGCCACCATCCAGCGCAGGACGCTGCATATGATACATTTGACGCAGAAACGTCAGCCGGCCTTTCTCTCGCCTACAGCCATCAACACCTACCTTCGCTGTCCCCTGCGTTATTATTATAAATATGAGTGTGAGCTTGCGGAGCCTGAGAAAGACGATGAAGAGACCATCGACAACCTTAGCTTCGGCAATATCTTCCATGAAGCGTCACAGTCACTCTACGAACGACTGATGTTCAAGAGCCGCCAGATTCTGAAAAGCGACATCGAAGAGTTGCTCAAGCAACGTGTTGATATAGAGCGTGCTGTGGATGAATCCATGAAGAAAGAGTTGAACGTCACTGACCTCAGTCCGTCGTCGCTCAACGGTCTGCAGCTGATCAACCGCGAGGTACTGATCCATTATCTCTGCCAGCTTCTGACCATTGACCACGAACTGGCTCCCTTCAGCATTATCGGACTGGAGACCGATGTCAAGGGCCCCCTCCAGACACCCCATATCCGCACCACCATCGGAGGTCGCATTGACCGTCTCGACCGTATTGTCAAGGACGGTCAGGAGCGTATCAGGGTCATCGACTACAAGACGGGCAGCCGTGCAGTGAAGCCACTTGCCGACGTGGATGCTATTTTCAGTCAGGATAATCTGGCCAACCATAGCGACTACTATCTGCAGACCTTCCTCTATGCCTCCTTGGTGAAGCAGCACTATGCTGACAAGCCGGTGTCACCCGCCCTGCTGTTCATCCAGCATTCCGGGGGTGCCCACTACGACCCCACGCTCTGCTTTGGCAAAGAGCCCATCACGGATGTAGCCCCCAGCATTCCACGTTTCATGGAACTGCTCAGGGCTACCGTGGACGAGATGTTCAATCCGTCAATCCCTTACCATCCTACGTCCGATCGCGACCGCTGTTCCGCCTGTCCTTACAAGCTTCTCTGTTCTTAGAAATTATACGAGAATCCCAGGGAAGAGTATTCCTTGAACTGCCAATATCCGAGGTCTTCGTCACGATTGTTGGCATCGTCGAATCGTGGGAAGAGGAACAGATTAGCCGAAATATACTTTGACACCTTGAGCGTGAAGGTATTTTCCCATTCAAGTTCTGAACGGTGATAGCTGGAGAATCCATAGAGTCGGGTTTTCCATACCACGACGTCATTCAGCTGCCACGTCAGCGATGCCGTGAGCTGCGAACCGAAGTCTGTCAGCGAATGGGTGTGGCGGTCGGTCTTCACGCCGAAGCTTTGTGCAAGATCGGTGCGATCCACGTATCGGTAGTTCACAGCCAGGGGCGACATGTTGATGGTTCCCGTGAGTTTCTTGTTGAATGCCTCTACCTTGTAATCCATACCAAGACCGACGCTCAAGTTGAATGGCGACATGAAATCCGAGAATATTTTCTCGTTATTCGACTTCACGCCATGATAGAACTGCGTGTAAGCCAGCATCTGCAATGTGTAATACCAGCGGTTGGCAGCCTGCAGGCCAATCTTTCCTGTATATCGAATGAGGTCTTCGTTGGTCTTGAACTTATGCAATGTGTCCGACGGAGAAGTCTGGAATCCCAGCTTCATCTCCAGCTTGTTGTCCCACTTCCATTTCGATTTGTTGTCATAGTTGGCTTCCAGTGTCAGACTTCCCACGGCAGCCTGATTGCTCTCGCCGCCCTTGTACCAGTTGCCCGACACATAGTTCTGCATAAACTGAAGATAACCGTCACCCATGTATTTCCAGAAGTTGGGCTTTTCCACCACCACTTCCACGGGTTCTGCCTCTGGCACTTCTGGCATGGGAGCCGCCTGTTCCACCATCTCAACGGTCTGCATGACAGGAGTTTCCATGATGTCCTGGCGCAATGTTCCCGCCTCCTGCCGCTCCGTCTCCGTGACAGCGACCAAGTCTGGACGGTTCAGATAGACGTGCATCAGAGCCTGATCGATAGCCTGACTCACCTCGTCGGGATCATCGGAATTGATGTTAAGTTGATGACTGGCCACGTTGTGATAGAACGTGAGCGGTGAGAACAACCTATAGTACAAGGCGTTGTTTGAACCCTGCGGTTCCGCAGCTCCGACGCTTAGCGCAGAAGCCGCTACAATAAATAATGCTAATTTTCTCATAACTGCTTGCAAAGTTATATTTTTTTTTCGTAACTTTGCACTTTGTTTTTAAAAAAGTAACAAATAGCAAATAAAAGATATGAACAGAAACACTTTAATTGGCTTTAGTCTCATTGCTTTAGTACTGATTGCTTTCAGTTATTGGAACTCCCCCTCCCAGGCAGAGATAGAAGCCTACCAACACGAACAAGACAGCATTGCCGCCGTTATGGAGGCTCAGAAGGCTCAGAGGGCCGTTCAGAAAGCGGCGAACATCCAGCAGGCCGTTGCTGCTGTTGACTCAGCCGCCCTTTTCTACCCTTCCCTGACCGATTCCCTTGCAGGTGTCAACAAGCTGATAACCCTGAAGAACGACTCTCTGGAGCTGGCGTTCAACACGCAGGGCGGTACCATTGCCAGCGCACGCATCCTGGGTCATAAGGACACTTTGAACAACATGGGCGTACAACTCTTCACCGAGAGCGGTCAGCACATGAACTTCATCATCAAGGGCCTGAAACAGTTTGTCAACACCAGCGACCTCTATTTTGCACCTACGCAGGAGTCCGACGGTTCTCTGACGATGACGGCGAAGGCTCAGGGCAACGGCCGTCTGGTGTTCAATTACCGTCTGGGCCCCGACTATATGCTCCATTTCTCCATACAGGCCATCGGCCTTGGCGACCAGCTCGACCCGACGAGCAAGGAAGTGACGATACTCTGGCAGGACTCTTGCCGCCAGCAGGAGCGCGGTTTCTCGTTCGAGAACTACCGTTCTGCCTTGACGTATAAGTTCAGCAATGGCGGTACCGACTATCTTAACGAGACGTCCGACAAGCGCGAGAAGACTGAGGAGCCCATTGACTGGGTGGCATTCAAGAACCAGTACTTCTCGGCAGTCCTCATCTCCAAGGATGCCTTCACCACCGGTGCCGAGTTGGTTAGCACCCCTCAGGACAAGAGCACGCGCATTCTGAAATACTACGAGGCTCGCCTCACCACGAAGTTCGACCCCTCAGGTCTGCAGTCCTCTGAATTTGAGATGTACCTGGGCCCCAACGACTTCCGATTGATTCAGGACGTAGAGAGTCAGAGCGAGTTTGGCAAAGACCTGGAACTGGAGCGTCTGGTATATCTCGGCTGGCCTTTGTTCCGCTTCATCAACCGCTGGTTCACGCTCTACGTGTTCGACTGGCTCACGAAGTTCGGTCTTCCCATGGGTATTGTGCTGATACTCATCACCTTGCTTCTGAAGGCCATCACCTATCCTATGGTGAAGAAGAGCTATATGTCGAGTGCGAAGATGCGCGTCTTGAAGCCGAAACTTGAGGAGGCCACCAAGCAGTACAACAAGCCGGAAGACCAGATGCAGAAGCAGCAGGCCATGATGGCCCTCTATGCGAAATACGGTGTATCGCCCCTTGGCGGCTGTCTGCCGATGCTGATTCAGATGCCTATCTGGATTGCTATGTTCAACTTTGTGCCAAACGCCATCCAGCTGCGCCGCGAGTCGTTCCTGTGGATGGAAGACCTGTCTACCTACGACCCCATCCCCTTCATCGGCCAGTGGAACACCGACCTCTGGCTCATTGGCGACCATCTCTCGCTGACCTGTATCCTGTTCTGCGTGAGCAACGTGCTCTACAGCTACATGACCATGCGCCAGCAGCGCGACCAGATGGTGGGTCAGCAGGCCGAGCAGATGAAGATGATGCAGTGGATGATGTACATCATGCCGGTGATGTTCTTCTTCATGTTCAACGACTACGGCTCGGGTCTTAACTTCTACTATTTCATCTCGCTGTTCTTCTCGGCCGCCATCATGTGGACGCTGCGCAAGACCACCGACGATGCCAAGCTTCTGGCTATTCTGGAGGCGAAATACAAGGAGAACCAGAACAATCCGAAGAAGTCCAGCGGGCTGGCTGCTCGTCTGGAGGAGATGCAGAAGAAAGCTGCCGAGATTCAGAAACAGCAGCAGATGCGTAAGTAAACCATAACCCCACCATATTCATACTACAATGAAAATAGGCTTCGACAACGAGAAATACCTCAAGATTCAGTCCGAGCACATCCGTGAGCGCATAGCCAAGTTCGATGGTAAGCTGTACCTGGAACTTGGCGGCAAGCTCTTCGACGACCACCATGCCTCCCGCGTACTCCCCGGCTTCAAGCCCGACAGCAAGCTGTGTATGTTTGCCCAGCTTCGCAACCAGTTGGAGATTGTCATCGTGGTCAGTGCCGAGGATATTGAGAAGAACAAGGTGCGTGCCGACCTTGGCATCACCTACGATGAAGACGTGCTGCGCCTGCGCGAAGAGTTTATGAGCCGCGACTTCATGGTAGGCTCCGTAGTGATTACCCACTACAATGGCCAGAACGCTGCCGACCAGTTCCGTCACCGCCTGGAGCGCATGGGCATCAAGTCGTATGTCCATTACCTCATCGACGGCTACCCCCACAACGTGGAGCTCATTGCCAGCGACGAGGGCTTTGGCAAGAACGACTACGTGGAGACTTCCCGTGAGCTGGTCATCGTCACCGCTCCAGGCCCTGGCAGCGGCAAGATGGCCGTATGCCTCTCTCAGCTCTACAACGAGAACAAGCGGGGCATCCGTGCCGGCTATGCCAAGTTCGAGACCTTCCCCGTATGGAACCTGCCCCTGAAGCATCCCGTGAACATTGCCTACGAGGCAGCCACTGCCGACCTCAACGACGTGAACATGATAGACCCCTTCCATTTGGAGGCCTACGACAAGATAGCCATCAACTACAACCGCGACATCGAGATCTTCCCCGTGCTCAACGCCCTGTTTGAAGGCATCTACGGCGAGAATCCCTACAAGAGTCCCACGGATATGGGTGTCAACATGGTGGGCTTTTGCATCAGCGACGATGAGGTGTGCTGCCAGGCCAGTCGCGACGAGATTATCCGTCGCTACTACGATGCCGCCAACAAGATGGCCGATGGCAAGGACAACGACAAGGAGATCAACAAGATACTGCTGCTCTTCAATCAGGCAAAGATTACCACCGCCTATCGCCGCGTCACCGTGGCCGCTCAGGCCAAGCAGGAACTTACAGGCCACACGGCGGCAGCCATAGAGCTTGAGGACGGCACTATCATCACCTCGAAGTCATCGCCCCTGCTGGGCTGTTCGGCTGCGCTTTTGCTCAACGCCACGAAGCATCTGGCAGGCATCGACCACGATGCGAAGCTCATTCCGCAGAGCCTCATAGAGCCTGTTCAGAAGACCAAGATAGAGTATCTGGGCGGCCGGAATCCCCGTCTGCATACCGACGAGGTGCTGGTGGCCCTCAGCGTATTGTCGAAGGACGATGAGCAGTGCCGCCGTGCCTTGGAGCAACTGCCGCGTCTGCGTGGCTGTCAGGTTCATTCCACCGTGATGCTCTCAGAGGTTGACCGCAAGATATTCAAGAAATTGGGATGCGGCCTGACTTGCGACCCAGTAAGAAAAAAATAACTGAAGACCTATGAAAAAATTATTAGCTATCGGTGCCGCTGCCCTGCTTCTCACGGCTTGCGGACAACAGAAAGAGAACAGCGAAGTGAATATCCAGAAACAGACCATCCAGTTGGAAGGCGACCAGATGACGCCAGAGGCACTCTGGGCCATGAGTCGCATCAGCGGCTATCAGGCCTCGCCCGACGGCCAGCACATCGTTTTCCAGATGGGCTACTATAGCGTGGAGGAAAACAAGAGCCATCAGGTGCTCTGGATGATGAATGCCGACGGAAGTGAGCAGCGTCAGCTCACCACCGATGCCGACAACGAGACCGACGCGCAGTGGCTTGACAACGAGACCGTGGCCTTCCTCCGTGGTGGCGAAGTGTGGCAGATGAACCTCGACGGCAGTGCTCGCAAGCAGCTGTCGGAGACCGAGGGCAAGGTTGAGGGCTTCCTCTTCTCGCCCGACCGCCAGAAGGTCATCGTGCTGCAGAGCATACCCTTCAACGACATCATCAAGGCGCGCCCTGCCGACCTGCCAAAGTCCACGGGCCGCGTGGTCACCGACGTGATGTACCGCCATTGGGATCACTACGTGGAAAGCATACAGCACCCCTTCGTTGCAGAAGTCAATTCTGAATACTCCATTCTCAATTCTCAATTAACCGACATCCTGGAGGGCGAGCCCTACGAATGTCCCATGGAGCCTTTCGGAGGTATGGAACAACTGGCATGGAGCACCGACTCCAAGCAGATAGCCTACACCTGCCGCAAGAAGACCGGCCTGCAGTATTCCATCTCTACCGACTCCGATATCTTCCTCTACGACGTGGAGAAGAAAGAGACCACGAACCTCTGCAAGCCTGCCGACTATCAGGAGCCTGCCATCGAGCCTTCAAAGACCATGAGCAAGCAGGCCGTCAATGCGCCCGAGAACCTGCAGAACCTGCCCGGCTACGACCAGAACCCGAAGTTCTCGCCCGACGGACGCTACCTGGCTTGGACATCGATGGCACGCAATGGCTACGAGGCCGACCGTCTGCGCCTCTGCTGCTACGACCTTCAGACTGGCGAGAAGCGTTTTCTCACCGAGAGCTTCGATTCCAATGTTGATGACTACTGCTGGGCTCCCGACTCGCGTACCTTATATTATATAGGCGTATGGCACGCTACGGAGAACCTCTACAGCACCAACCTTGAGGGCGAGGTGAAGCAGATTACCAATTATCAGGCCGACTTCGGTTCGCTGCAGATGCTGGGCGACAAGCAGATACTTGCCGAGAAGCACTCGTACACCGAGCCTGCCGACCTCTACGTAGTCACCCCCGACGACCCCAACAACGGTGTGGTGATAGCTCAGATTACCGAGGTCAACAAGGACATCCTCGACCAACTGGGAAAGCCATCCGTGGAGCAGTACTGGGTACCCACCACAGATGGCAAGCAGATGCTCACGTGGGTCATCCTGCCTCCTCATTTCGACAAGACGAAGACGTACCCCACCCTGCTCTTCTGCGAAGGCGGTCCTCAGAGTCCCGTCTCCCAGTTCTGGAGCTACCGCTGGAACTTCTTCATCATGGCCTCGCAGGGCTACGTCATCGTGGCCCCCAACCGCCGCGGCTTGCCCGGTTTCGGACAGGAGTGGCTGGAGCAGATCTCGGGCGACTGGACGGGTCAGTGTATGCAGGACTACCTGTCGGCCATCGACTTTGCCTGCGACGAGCTGCCCTATGTTGACCGCGACCGTCTGGGAGCTGTTGGTGCCTCCTTCGGCGGGTTCAGCGTGTACTACCTTGCCGGCCATCACGACGGACGCTTCAAGTGCTTCATAGCCCACGACGGTGCTTTCAACCTCGAAGCGATGTACACCGAGACCGAGGAGAACTGGTTCTCGAACTGGGAGTACGACGATGCTTTCTGGAACAAAGACCAGACGACACGCGCCAAGAAGACTTACGACAACTCGCCCCACCGCTTCGTTGACCAGTGGGATACGCCAATCCTCTGCATCCACGGCGAGAAGGACTACCGCATCAATGCCACTCAGGGCATGAGTGCCTTCAATGCCGCCCGTATGCGTGGCATCGAGGCCGAGCTGCTCATCTTCCCCGACGAGAACCACTGGGTACTGAAACCCCAGAACGGCATCCTCTGGCAGCGCACCTACTTTGAATGGCTCGACCGCTGGTTGAAGAAATAAAAAATGACAATGACATGATGACATCGTGACATTAAGGTATATCCATAATATGAGAAAAATGTGGAGTAGAATATTTATAATATATTTTATATATATTATACATATTATTAAAATCTGCATATTCGCAGGTGCTTAATGTCACGTTGTCACGATGTCACTGTCACGAATCTGGGTCACCTTAGCAATATCAATAAGTAGCACACTTTCAACGTAAAATCAATAAACTTTGGTTCTGCATCAATTTGGGTGGTAATTCCATCCCCATTTCAACCCGCTGTACAGCATCTTGGCTCTTAGCACCTCTGGCTTGGCTCTGTTGAACATACTCCTCTTGATGGCCTTGGCTTTGTTG
>Ga0247610_10000602_pt1 | contig 49299 bp, 35 predicted proteins | sample 174DNAGHGhighgp2_FD_193483 | JGI IMG/M metagenome (GOLD analysis project Ga0247610, IMG submission 193483) | Sheep rumen microbial communities from Palmerston North, Manawatu-Wanganui, New Zealand - 1742 DNA GHGhigh gp2 | ecosystem: Host-associated > Mammals > Digestive system > Stomach > Rumen...
CTGGTCAGAACTTCCGTAACTCGTCAGCTACATGGGTTTTTAACGCGTTTCCTTCGCGGTGCTTTTAACCGAACTCAAGCCACTAACGACGTACTTATAAAAAAAATAAAGTTACAAAAATTTTAAAAAAAACTCAAACGAGCGTTTTTGCGAAGTTGACGCCAGATATAAATAACGATAAATCAACTGCCAATGCATCAAAACAGTTATAACGATCTACCGCCTGTCTCGTCCAGGTGCCGTGGCTTGATCTTTCCCCACCGCCAGACTACTCATTCCTACTCATTTACGTTCTTGGACTTGTCATCATCCGCACGTAGCTTAATATCATTTGATAAAAAAATCAAGTTATCCAACTTTCAGCTTTCTTCTAAGAAAATAACTTGATCATCCATTTCAGGTAATTCTTAAATTTCATTTGTAAGATCTGGTATAGCAAATAATCTAGAAATATCATAATATTGTTTGTCGATCATTATTTATAAAAAATGTTGTTTTAATTTTCATATTTGATTTGTCTCAATTTTTCTAGGAATAGGTTTTAATTCTTTCGGTTATTTCCCGCGAGCAATTTCAATATAATTTTCACTTTTTTAATTGATAATAATGTAATAATCAAATGACCAAGTATACAAATTCATCATACTTTATAGATAAGTATTTATATTATCCAAAGATTTTTCATTCAAAATCTTTTGAATAGAATCGATATAATTCAAAAATACTTAAAGTTAAGTTTGATAATTTGTTCTACCTTTTACATTATTATCAAGTAGACAAAGTTAAATTATAATTTCTATTGTCGAAAGTTATAAACCGAAATCTGAATTTTATTATTTCTCATTGAATAAGAAATAATTTTTCTTAAGTTTATTTGATTCTGCTTCTAACGGAATCATATTTAATTTACTGTTGAGACCTTAAAGTGTTTTTGGAATAATATGATCCAAAGACATTTTCATTTCATAAGCATCTTCTGTTGAAGTTGTTCCAAGTTTTGTTGCGATTTAAAAGAGTGTTGCACTTTAAAACTGGCTTTAAAGTTAAAATTATTACAAGTCACCTGTGTTTTTAATTTAGTAAATTGGAAAAGTTTTTTCTGAAATTTCTTTATTCATTTATTCTAATATTTTCAAAATTTATTTAATAATTTCATATTTTTCTATTATTGGTTTAAGTGCATCGTATAAAATTTTTACATTTGATTTTTTCACTTCTACATTTTTTTAATACAAGCACGTGTGGTTAAAAAGTATCCAAAGATAATATAAATTTTACTAAACTGTGACAACAGGGTCAGGACAGTTAATCTTGTTTTAATTGATCTGATATAAAAACAAAGTATCTTGTTTAGTTTTTTTAAAATCGAATTAAAATGGAATAGAATAACTACCTAACATTGATTTCAAGAGCTAAACTAAATCCAAACGAATTGGCTAAATATCTATATTAATAATAAAAAAGTTAGTTATTTTTATTTTTTCAGAATGATGAAGAACTTGAGCTTGATGATTCATCACTCTTATTTGAGAAATTATTCATAACACTTTGTACAAATTATTCTCTTATATCATCTGTTATTTGATAATACATTATTTATTAATTCATTGGATGAACATTTATTATTGCAATTTTATTTATACCTTAAAGTGATATTGCATAAAGAAGTAATTAATTAATACAATTACTTTAATATTCTAACATAGTTGATGGTTTATAACATTTTATATCATAAACACAATCATCAATAATAAAATCTAATTCACCTTTTATGATATTATTGTTTAATCTAAATTCTGTTGAACGATCTATTTCAAGAGTTTTTCCATTAAGTTAATTCAAGAAATAATCTAAATTATATTCATGCTTAAGTTAGTATGAAAGTAATTTTTCCAATTAACGTAATGTTAATTAATTTTTCGAAAGTAATACACTTATTTGATAAATTTCTTATTAAGAAAGTTCTTAGTTGTTAAGATATTTATTTTTAGTTTCATCACCGAGAATATTTAAAATGTGATGCATATTGTTTAATGATTTATTAACATATTTTTGATTAAATTTTTAACAAAGTTTGTATTTGAAAAGTGTATCAATAAAAATTCCAAATGCAGTTGGTTCTATATCTTCTTGATTTTGTATATCTATGGGGAATTTGAATTTTATATCTTTACATATTTATGAAACGTAGTGAGTCAAATTTGACATTATTTGAAAAAATCTAGGTTTCTCATTCTTTCATTTGTCATCTTAATAAGTATCTTTAATCCATTCGATAGTGTGTTGTTATAAATTTAATTCTGGAAAGAGATTTATCAAATCTGATTTTTTCCAAGATTTATGTTCTGCAAGATATTATCTAAGAAGTTCTTCTGGTTCGATAATTTCGAGATCGAATAAATTATTTATAGCGAGTAATTCTTACTCTAATTTTTAATTGATTTAATCAACTTCAAGTTATTTTTGTTTTTATTGAAGTTGTAATTTCATTATTGTATTAAATTTTATTTACCAATTTTTGTAAATCTTTTAGAGTTTTTGTCTTGTGTCTTTTGTGTTATCATTTAATGATTCGGTTTATTCGAGATATTTATCGATAAGATATTTACTTATATATAATGATTATTCGGAAATATAATTTTTACCGATGTAGATGTAAACTTTTCCATTTTCTTTGAATGCATGAAATTATCCATAAGATGAAACAAATTAAGTTTTCAAACTTACGAAAAAGTTTATATCAAATTTTTGTGAATCTTATTTGAATTTATCATAATCATTTTTAGTAAGTACTTACTTGTTTTTAATTTCAAACATAATTTTTTTGTTTTTGTATTCAACAAGAATATCTCCGACATGACCTGTTTTTGATTAATCTATTACAGGATATTTTTCGAAAACTTTATTCAAAATTTCTATAATTTCTTGTTAACCAATTTCACCAAGTTGATAAGAAGATTTTTGTTAAGGTATAATTTCTGAAACATTTGGTAATAAATTTACTTACAGAAATTTTAATTACTCTTAAATTTCTTTTAAACGTTAAGTTGTATTTTTTTCAAATTCTGATTAAGATATTTTAACAATCATTAATTAGAAAAAAGACTAGTTTACACGGAAAGTATTTATCAACAATAAAATAAATAATCTATTTAAGTTAATTATGGTTGTGTGCTTTACGATTTTGATGATCACACTATTATCAATAATTTTAAGAAATTTGTAGAAACAATATCCTGAAAAATTTTCTGGTGGAGTAACTGCTACTTTAACTGAAACTGATGCAAAATAAATTGCTATAAATATGTTAAATTATTTAATTAATAAACGTTAAAAAGATTTTATAGATTTATGTTTTAGAAATGGTGGAAATCCTGAATATAAAGATATAGAATATTATATATCTATTTTTAAAGATATGATAAAAACGAATTGCACTAATTTAATAAATATAGGAGGTTGGAATGGATAGAAAGTATTTAATATAAATTGGTTTTATGATAATTTAGTAAGAATTACTGCATTTGGCCCAAATACATCATAAGAAGAAAGAGAAAGAAATCATTAACAATATTTATCAAATATTAGTTCAATTATTACTCATTTTTATCTTTCTTTGATAAGAGCATTTATATTGACAGTGAATAAAGAATTAACTGATACAATTAAACTTATAAATATAACTGAAGAAAACTAATATATAATATCATCTATAAATGGATTTTTAACAAAATTATAAGAGTTATATTCACCATAAAGTGAATAATAAAAGGAAATTGCTTAACAATTATATAGAGCTTATATCGAATGGTATAATACTGAAGTCATAAAATTAATTGGAAGAAAAGAAACAAATTCTAAAGCAATCTCAGCAAAGCTTACCTATTTTAATGTTTTCAAATCGAACGTATTATCAATCATAGGTTAATTATTAACTGGATGTAAAAATGGAAAGTTTGATATTGAACACAATAAAACTTTACCATTGTAATTAAAATTTATTAAATAAATGTGTAAAAAAGTATATGAAAATGATTATGCAAGAGACATGTATGAGACGAGAAATGAATTATTAAATATTAAACGTTCCGTAATAGGCTAAAGATATGATTAATAAGAATTAGAATAAAGATAATAATAAAATATAAATAGAAGAGCTGAATAAGCCGCATTAAGATAACAATAATAAGAATAATAAAACGAAGAACATTAACAATTCTTATAATAAATAGCAGAAGAAAGAAGAATATATATATAAAATTTATTGGATAAGTAAACATTTCCTGAAAATAGTTAAGCTGCTAAATGGTTAACTGCTATTAAAAAAAATGATAATAAAATTTATTAAAGTAATTTTGGAGAATAAAGTATTTTAGACAATTTTTCACCTTACACTAATTTCTTATTACATATTGCTTATTTCAATGATAATATAATTGTAGCGTTTAATAATTCTAAAACAACAAACAAATATCCAATTAACATAACGTATAACGATAAAACTATAAATATTGGTGAATATGAACATACATACACAGATGAATATGGTAATCATGGTTATATTAAATTATCTGATGGTGAATTTAAAGAAATCGTAAAAGATTTTATTAAATATGTGTTGATTTATTAAAAGGGTAGAATGATATATTAAAAAGGAGGATATTCTCTTAATTCAAGACATAAAAATGAACTTTTAACTGATGATAAATATATAAAAAAAGTTTAAGAGATATAAGAACATTATACATAATAATATAATTTAGATAGTGATATGAAATAAAAATTTATAACTTTAGGAGAATAATGGAAATTATTTGTTGAAAAACTTAATTAAATAAATGGCATTGATTTGGATGATAAAAGATCAGAATATGGAGATTCTTATTTCAGAATAAAAGTTTCAGGTGGAACCGTTTTTTATCAAAATAACATCGGTGTAGAATATTTTGATAAATACTTTTAAAGTTTAAATTTACCAGAAATTTAGAAAACAGAAATTTCATATTTATTCTATAAAAGTATGAACACAACTAATCTCGATGAATTATATGATCTTATGAAAAATCATATAGAAGAATTTTCTATATATCTTAGTCCATTAATTTGGATTTAAATGAATAATAATACTTGTGTATTAAGTAAGTATAATGATATGTCAACGTTCATTAGATTAAATGGATAAAAATGGTAAGAATTATATAAATAAATGTAACTTTAATAAAAAATTAATGAATCAGAATATATAAAATCTTAATTATATTTCTAATGATATTTTTATCTTTTTTGGGATGAAAGAAAATGTAAAATCCTATTATACTTATTCCAGGTACAGGAGCTTCTTTAATGGAGTATCGAGAAAAATTTACAGGAGAAAAAGGTCTTTGCTGGATTCCTCATAATTTGTTTACAGCTTGGAATACATCTTAAGAATATCTTTTCTGTAAATATAATCCTTAAACAAAAATGGTTGAATCATTTTGTAAAGATTATGCTGATGTATATCCGGTTGAAGGAAAAGACGGATGTGCTGTAACACTTTAACTTGGAAACCAAAAAATTGTAAAATACTTTTGTGATTTGATAAGTTTTTTAGAATTAAATGGTTATCAATACAATAAAAATCTATTCGCTTTTACATACGATTGGCGATAAGATATTTCACTAGTAGCTGAAAATCTGAAGAATTTTATTAGAGAAATTTATTAGAAAACTTAATAGAAAGTTGTAATTCTTGGGCATTCTCTTGGAAATCAAGTATGTGATATATACCTTCGACTTGACCGAGATTTTAATAATTTTGTAAAAACTTATTTTGCTATAGCTCCTCCGTTCGATGGTACTAGTGCGGTTGTACCAATGAGTTATGTTAAAGGATATGATATGTAATAACCATTACCATTAAGTGTTTGTAAATAAATTGAAATTTAATCTGCTATGATGGCTTATCTTGGCAACAAAAGAAATAGTAATTTAAAAGAATTTCCATGTATATTTCTCAGAAAACGTGATGGCATACCAGACAATTTTAAAATAATGAATGATCTTGTAGAACTTTAGAAAAAAAATTTAATCAAAGCAAATTATTCTAATATCATTCTTAATCAAAAAGTTTATGGAAAAAATAGACCTGATACAGCATTTTTGTTAGCTAAAGATATTTATCAAAAGAAAGCTTTGTTACCACAATACGTGTATTTTGATTTTAAATTTTTATAAAAAGTTTGTAGACGAGGTGCTATCTAATTTGATTTCGAAAAAGATAATCATTTGATTTAACATAATTTGTATATGCATCTTGAACGTGCTGAAATTCCACAAATCAGACTTTGTGATTAAAACATATAATGGCATTGGGAAGTTTATTATCCGAATACATCTAAAAAATATAATAGTTAATAATGGTGGAAAAATTCTGACATAAAAGGAGATTATATAGACTTGAATAATAAAATGCATTAAACAGGAACATTTCTTGGATATTTATATAATTCAGATAGAACTTTATAGAAAATCGCGGATGAAGCAAAATCTCGGGAAATCAATTTTTAGAAAAATTCTGATTTTAAAATTTATAGTTATATAGGTACTGGTGTTTAAACAAAGATGCATGTGTATTATGATTAAGTGATAAATTATTATGAAGAGATTTTAGATCTAAAACCTAAATACACTTATGCTGATGGAGATGGTACTGTTTTAAAAAGTGCTGCTGAATCAGATGGTTATCCAGATTGGGTTATTTAAAGAACTTATGCTAAAGTGAAAGGTCATAATGAAATGCTTTTTAATAAAGACTTTTTCTAATGGCTTTTTGAAAAATTATGAAATAATTTTTACCTTTTATGTGAGAGTTCTCCAAAAAATTATGAAACTTGAACTTTTAGCTTTATTAAAAATGCCTATTTTTATAATTAGTCCATTATTATATAAATTAAGAAATAGAAAGAGAATATAAAAATTAAATAGATTAGAATTTTTATATGAAGTATAAAAGTCAATAGATTATGATTATGATTATTTTACAGAATTTATATTATGGAAATTTAGTAGTTCAAGTTATTCTAATAAATTTGGTGAAATGTTAAATAAGTGTGATTTTGATTAATTAGATAAACTTTCTCATGAAAGAGTTAGATTACTTAAAGAAGAAGTTATGAAAAAGAAAATTTGTAAAACAGAAAATAAATATATTGCTGAATTCAAAAAAAGTTTTATAAAATATATTTATTTTTGTGCTAAGCATGATAAAGTAACAGTTGAAGATTATTATGATCTTAGAGTAATTAGACCAATTGAATATTTAACAGATGAATTTTAAAAATTCGTAACTTCATGGATGGAACATTATGGAGAAAAATGAAAGCTCGATATATTCTTTTTTTAAACTTTTGTGATAATAAAAATGTAAGATGATAAGTAAAAAACTATTATTGCTGTTACAGTTAGTATAATAGTTGTTTTAGTTATATGGGCTATTTGTATGACTGTGTACTTTGAATAGAAAAAAGAAAAATGTGATAAATGCGAATTGTAACAGAATATTTAATAAGGTATTGCTGGATATTTTGGTAGTAATTATTAAGGCTAAGTAATGAAAGCAAATATTGACAGATCAAAAGCTTTAGCAGATGCAATTTATTAATAAGTTGCTGAAGAACAAGAATAAGAAAATACAGAAGGTTTCTAAGATGTTCCAAAAACTACACCTACTATAAGATCTATGCTTAAGAAAATTGATGAATAAACTAAAAATCTTCCAGCTGGTTAATTAGAAAATCTCGCGACTAAAGATGATTTATAAAATATTAATGTTAATGTAGATCTTGGTGATATATACTAAGATATAAAAGATATGAATAAAACATTAACTGGAGAATAAAATCCAACAGATGGTATGTCTTATAAAGTATCTTAAATATAAAATCTTTTAACATCATAATCTAATAATTCTATACCAAAAAGTCTTGAAACTTTAGTGAAACAAGTAACATAAGAAAAAATAGATGATTAAAGCACATTACTTGGATAAATAAAAGGTATACGAGAAGATATATCAAGTTATTAAGATGCTAATGTATAAGAATATGAAAATCTTGTTAATTTAATTCCTGATGTTAGTGAATATATAACAGAATCTGATTTATCTAATTATAATTTTGCTACGACAAGTTAACTTTCTGGAAAATTAGATAAGCCAAATGATTATGAATAAAATCCATTTGCTAGAGTTAGTTAAATACCAGATGTTTCCGGAAAACTAGACAAACCAAATGATTATGAATAAAATCCATTTGCTAGAGTTAGTTAAATACCAAGTTTATAAGGATATGCTACACAAGATTAACTTTCTGGAAAATAAGATGCTGGTGATTATGCTTTACGAAGTGAAATACCAAACTTATAAGGATATGCCACTTAAGACTACGTTAGTAATTAACTTTCAGGAAAATAAGATGCAGGAGATTATGCCTTAAGAAGTGAAATACCAAGTTTATAAGGATATGCTACAATAGATTAACTTTCTGGAAAATTAGATAAGCCAAACGATTATGAATAAAATCCATTTGCTAGAGTTAGTTAAATACCAAGCTTATAAGGTTATGTAACTTAAGATTAACTTTCTGGAAAACAAGATGCCGGAGATTATGCATTAAGAAGTGAGATACCAAGCTTACAAGGTTATCTGAGAGAATCAGATTTATCTAATTATAATTTTGCTACGACAAGTTAACTTTCAGGAAAATTAGATAAACCAAATGATTATGAATAAAATCCATTTATCAGAGAAAGTAGTTTATATTCTTAAAACAATAACACAGGCATTTTAAATAAAACTCAAGCAGATAACATTTATTAGACTAAAGGTGATTATGCTACAATGACTGATATATCAGATATGTTAACAACAACTTAAGCAGAAAATACTTATTAAACTAAACCTGAATCTGGTGAATTTGTTTTAAAGAGTTATGTTGATACATAACTTCAAGGAAAATAAAATTCCGGTGATTATCTGACAGCAAATGAAGCAGCAAATACTTATTAACCAAAAGGTGATTATCTGACAGCAAATGAAGCTAGTAATATTTATTAAACTAAAGGAGATTATTTAACAGCAACTTAAGCAGCAAACACTTATTAACCAAAAGGTGATTATTTAACAGCAACTTAAGCAGCAAGTACTTATTAAACTAAACCTGAATCTGGTGAATTTGTTTTAAAGAGTTATGTCGATACACAACTTTTAGGAAAACAAAATTCTGGAGATTATTTAACAACAACTTAAGCAGAAAATATTTATTAACCAAAACCAGAATCTGGAGAATTTGCTTTAAAGAGTTATGTTGATACATAACTTTCTGGAAAACAAAATTTTGGAGATTATGCTACAACATCTGATATAGCAGATATGTTAACTAAAACTGAAGCTGAAAATACTTATTAAGTCAAAGGTAGTTATGCTACAACATCTGATATAGCAGATATGTTGACAGCAACTTAAGCAGCAAACACTTATTAACCAAAAGGTGATTATTTAACAGCAACTTAAGCAGCAAGTACTTATTAAACTAAACCTGAATCTGGTGAATTTGCTTTAAAGAGTTATGTTGATACATAACTTTCCGGAAAACAAAATTCAGGAGATTATTTAACCACAACTGAAGCAGCAAACACTTATTAAACTAAACCTGAATCTGGTGAATTTGTTTTAAAGAGTTATGTCGATACAAATTATTTAACCACAACTTAAGCAGCAAACACTTATTAAACTTAATCAAACGGAAATCTTAGTATGAAAAATTATACCTGCACAAACGGAGATTGTACAGTAGATTAAAATGAAATTTCTAAAACAACAGTTTCAACATAAATTAATTAATTGAATGATAATTAAAAAATTATGATAGATCAAATATCAAATTTTACAATTACCTGGAATGATCTTATTGATCTGTGTTCAGACCAGGGTTTAATATAAGAGATAATAATAAAGGACAGATCAACACCTGCTCATACGAGTAGTTTAGGAACAAATTTGTAGAATATTACATTTTTTAAATGTGTTTTTGACACAAACTTAAATAATATGTTTTAAAATTGTAGTAATTTAATTTCAGTAACTTTTAATAAATGTTTATTTTATAATGTTACTAATGCATAAAATATGTTTACCGGATGTACAAATTTATAGTAAGTTAATTTTGGAAAAATGTGTGATTTAACACATTGTAGTAATTAACTAATTTTAACAAATAATATCACACATCTTGAAACACCAAGTATGAATGTATCTGGATAATTAGATATAAACAGTTCATTAACTTTCGCTAACAAAAATTATAGTTAATTGATTATTGTTAGAAAAATTGTTGATAATATTAGTGGTATAATAACATTAACATTATAAAATGGTGTATAATTTGTATTAACTTTAGGTGATAGTGTAAAAACAATTTATACAACAGGATAAATTACAGATACAATTATTTCTGGAGATACTTTATAGAATAATACAATTTATGTTTATAATAATTAATATTATTATTTAAATACAAATCATCTTTCAATAGCATATTAATCATCATATTATGGTTAACCAGAAAACGAAACATTATATTATCTTTATACAACATAACCTGGAATAACAAGTAGTTTGATATATCGTTAAACATCAGATGAATTTATAACAACAGGTATTATGAGTTGTCTTAACTAAAACAAAAATGAAGCAGCTCCGGATCATAATTATAGATCGTATAGATATAATTCTTCTACAGGAAATTATATAGAAAATAGAACATACATCGGATATCAAAATGATACGAGTGTGATTTGTTATTACTTCTGTGTTGATACTAGAACAGGTGCTGAAACTGGTTCAGGCTATAAAGTTTATTGGAATGGAACAGTTTAAAGTGCATCAAACTTGAATAGTTAATGTGGTTTTATAGTTGTATAAACAACACCTTTACCTAATAATCCAAGTAATACTCCACTTATATGTTATTACAATCCAACTAATAATTGTTTAGATGGAGATTATGGTTAAAAATATTTATATATGGATAGATCATATATTTGGGTTTGTTAGAGTTATTCAACAAAACCTCTCGTTACAGAAGGATTGTATAAAAATCTTAGTAATGGTAATTGGTATTATTATAACAATGGATTTTAAATAGCTAATCATACAGTAGTATATCTTTTAGGAGATACTAATTAACCTGTAGACGTGTATTATGGAAATTAAAACAATGTGTTTATATATAATAATTAATAATATATCGGAACAGAAATGTATAATAATGGTTATAGAATACTTGTAACATAAAATCTTTCAAGTTGTTTTTCAGTAAAATCAGATGGAAAGCTTGAAGGTGGATCATTTTATAAAAAATTAACTTTCTAAAGATGGTCAGCAAAATACCTTAGTTGGTAATAATATACATCAGATATTTACACTTATATCAGTACAGGTAATTCAAATTAAATATTATGTTATTATGATAATGGATAATACTAAACACCTAATACAAATATTTATTTATTGAATGATGAATAATATGTCGGTGATGGTAATTATTAATAAATGATGTATATATATTCATAAAGCGGTGATTATTATTTAAGTAATATATATGGTTTAAGATTTTATGTTTATAAAACCTTTAATAATTTAACATATGAAGAATAATTCTTGTTCTTTAATAGTAATTTACTTGGATCAGCTGATTAAGTTATTCAAGGATATTTAAATAAAAATTATAATACACTTTAACAAATGTAATCATCTTTTACAAATTATATTTATAAATAAGGTGCATAATGGTATTAAAGATATGACTCTTCTACAAATAAACTTTATTGGATAAATACTTTAACTATAACAGATTCTTCAAATAATAGTATATCAATAGTAACATAAGATGGAACTATTACAGGCACATTATTATATGCTAGTGTGTAACTTGTAGCTAATAGAACTTATTATTATAGTGGATAGTAATATAAATTAAATGGATCTAATTTATAACGTGAACTTGTTCCATTTACATTTACAGATTCAGATAACAATACAGTTAATATATACATGGAAGATAATTGGCTATATGGAAGAATATTGTAATCATCATCACCTTTATTAACATCTTAAACATACACGTATAATGGTAATAATTATTATTATGGAGAAGGTAATGCATTACACGATTAAACAACATATACAGTTTTAACAAGATAATAATTAAAAGATTATATAGCAGGTGATTAAATACCATTTGAAAATGGCGTGTTGTATATAAGAAATATTAAACTAACTCCAGGTTCAGATGAAACTGATTATACAACTTCATTTAATTGTTTCAGTGATTTACCAGAAACATGTACAAAAGTAGTAACATAACACTTTGGATTTTCTGGAAATTTAGCGTATATGTTTGCTAGAAGTTCTAGTAATAGAACAGATAGAACTATAGAATTTGAAATAAATTTACAATATGTATCTGCTACAAGTTCATTATAATCAATGTTTACTAATTTCGGATATGGAACATACAGATTAACAGTAAAATTCCCTAATTTATAAACAGCATCAGGTACAGACTGTTTAAGAAATATGTTTTTCAACAATAATGGTTCAATAACATATGTAAATGTTTCATTCCCTAAATTAACTAGCGTATCAGGATAACTTTGTATGCGTGGAATGTTTATGAATAATTCATCATCTGCAGAATATCATTGTACAGCATCATTTGATTCATTATAAAGTATAACAGGTGAAGATTCAGTTGTTTACAGATTTTGTTATAATTATAGAGGAAATTATTTCTTAGAGATGTTAATGCCAAATCTTTAAGAAATAATATAAACTGATTCTTCAGCAACTTCAGCATCTGATTTAATATGTAATTCAATGTTTTATAATAATGGAGGAACTTGTACAACAACAACAATAGATTTATAATCATTAACAACAATTAGATAAGCAGCAAATGCAAACATAGGTAGTTATATGTTTACAGGATAATCAGAGTTTTATTTAATTCTTCCAGCAAGTATTCGTACTATAAATTCGACTACATCTAGATTATCATTAAAATACTATAAAAATAATAGTAAAACAACAGTAAATTCTATATAGCTTCCGTTGTATGTTCTTTCACGTACAGGATAGAAAATGTATGTAACAAAAACAGCTCCTTGAAAAATTAAATTTTTTTTTCTCCAACATTAAAATGAATTTCAAAATAAAGCCTGAATTTCTCTTTATGATTATTATATTATGTCTAGTTTGGGCAATAGCAATGACCATAGCGTTTGCTGAAGAAAAAAAGAAAAATGCAGTACTTGCTACAGGAGGTCCTTGTAATCCAAGATATCCAGGTAGACACGAGTTTTATGTATCCGGTGCTATACAAGATGTAGCTGAAGGAGTTGCTGGTAACGCAACTAAATTAGAAAAGATTGATACAACATTAGAAGCAAAATTACCCGAGATTTTAAATGCTATTAGAAATATTGATCTCGGTGATGTTGATTTAAGTAATTTAAGTAACTTAAATTCTGTTATTAAATATCTCAGTGATTAAAATGGAGATAATGTGTTAATGTATTAAGTAGATCCTCGAAAAGTTAGTATAACAGGAGAATACTATGAAGGATTATCTGATCCAGAAAAGTTATTATATACATAAGATAATGATAGATATGTTATAAATTTACCAATATTTACAAATAGTCCAAATTCCGGATATGTTGGAACATATTATTAGTTAGCACATGGATGGTATTAAAGATATGACGAAGGCCATAATGAATATGTATATAAGACTGTTGATGAATATAATTCTAATCCAACAGAAGGATATACTTATATGACAAATTCATTAGTATGTTTAACTAGTATGGCTTTAACGATATTATATTAATTATAATCAAAAGTAAGTGATATATAAAGAGAAACAATAGATATATAAGAAAGAGCAATAGATATATAAGAAATTATTAAAAGTGTGATTTAAGGTTCTACTTATAATGGTGGAGGTACATTACTAGGTAATTATTAAATACCATAAAGCACTAATACTTATACTTGTTATATTAAAACAACCGCACTTCAAACATATGGAGATATGAGTTATGAATAAATTTAAAATATTGCTTAAGATCAAACTTAAGATAATGTTTTAGATACAGATAGATATAACGAACTATAAGAAGGAAAAGATCGTTATACAGAACATGCTATAACATATACTAGATATGGTAATGTTCTTTTACCAGAAGCTATTTAATATATTATTAACAACTTAAATGGAGAATCTGATAATTCAGGTGTTATAGAAAAACTTAATATGATAATAAGTGCTTTACGTATTACTGGTGGTGAATTAAATTCAACATCTTTTGTAAATGCTTTAACAGCAAATGCTATTGAAATTGAAAGACCTTTATTAGAAGGATATGTTGATTATAATATGCCTGTTTAAATAATTTAAAGTTAAAATATTACAAATGTTTCATCATCAGCAGTTTTTCTTACAAAAATTAAAGATAATTATATTAATGACATTAAAGATAATACTAATTAAAATGGATTTAATCATGTATATTCTTCGATATGTGAATAATTAATAACAGTAGATGTTGTTAAAGAAATATATTTATCATTACTTAGATAATATGTTTATGGAAAAGTAAATGATGATCATTTTTCTTTAACATTAACAGATGCGTATAAAGCTATAATACCAACATATATGAGTTTATATATATAAATGTATAAAAAATATAATATGACTGTTTAAGAAGATAATGGTAATTATTATTAAATCAATATGTAATCTCCAGAAAGTGTTTATTAAAATATTTTATAATAATTATCAAATAATGGATTGGGAAATGGTTAATTTAATGGATTTATAAGTTAATATACTTCATTATATAGATTATTCTTAAATAACGTTATTCCATCATAAGATATGAATTATTGTGATTTTGGTAATTGTTTGATTGATGTGTTAAAATTAACATAAGTTAATTCTCAATCTGATATTAATTCATGGCTTTCTGATATATATAATAATATGATAGATCGTAATATATTAAATTCAGCATCTGTAAGTAATGATTTTGATATATGTACTTTAACATCAAATCCAGAGGCATCAAGTTTTTACAGTATATTATATATACCATTTGAATAATTATATTATGAAAGTCATGGTTAAAATTATTTCATTTCATTTAATACAATTCAAGATAAATTAAATTTATAATTATATGCATAATATGATATGATGGGTTTAAATGTTGATATGATAGATCTAGATTTAAGTGATCCATCTAATGAATCTGTTAAATGTTATTCGTATGAATTATATAGTTAATAAAATTAATAAAATGATTTTGACAATATATTTTAAATAATTGCTTAAAATTCAAATAAAATAACTTTTACAATAACAACAGATCATAATTAACATATTACATTAGTATCTTAAAATTACGAATATTTTATAAATTATATACCGAGAATTATTTATTATATAATATCATAAGGTGACTATTCTGTTATAAGATCTTTAACATAATAATATGATACTCTAGCAAGTATTTGTGCAGAAATTATTTAATAATTTGTCGAAGCTCATTAAAACGAAAACGGAAATGAAAACTAATGAACTTCAAATCTAAATAATTCTTTTTTAATAAAATAGACTAAAAAATTACTTTAGGTGTTTGTGTTCCGTTGATTGTTATTGAACTTATTTGGGCAATAACAACTACAGTGTATTATACTATTACAATAGGAATTTTAAATGATATTTCTAAGAAAATTAACTTTAAAGGGAAATAAGAAAAATTACCTGAAGAGATCGAGAAATTATACAAAGCTTATTAATTATCATCTAACGATAAAAAAGAAATTATTGAATAAAATCTTTAAGATGAATAAACCATTTAAGATCTTACTGAACAGAATTAATAAAGCTAATAAGAATGTGAAAATCTATAAAATCTGATAAGTTAGATTCGTTTAAAATTATAAGACACGCCTGATAATTAATTAGCAGCAGTTATTTAAGGTTTAATCGATGAAAAAAATTCTATAACCGTTTTAAGAAATGATGTTTGTGGAGATGATCCTGATTGCACATTAAATTCAAAAATTTAAGAATTAAATTCAAGAATTTAAGAGTTAGAATAAATAGAAGAAATTATGGAATTACCTGATGATGATTTAGTATTTTAATCAGAGAATTATGTTAGATTACTTTCGCTGTATGAAAAATATGAAAGCTTTAGTTAATTATCAGATTAAGCTAAACGTATTTTTAACATGAGAGTTTTATAACATTAGCTTAAATAATTGTTTGATAATATGGAAGATAAAACAGATTACTAACTGTATGGCAAAATTAATAATACAGTAACTGAATTAAATGATATATCAACTTTAGTAAATAGTAATGATCCAGTTTATTATAACAATCCAAATACTACAATAAAAAAGATTTCTAATTTAAAATATTTAGAAAAAAATAATTTGAAAATTTCAAATGATATATTATAAAACACGGATATCTATGAAAATTGGACAGAATTTAGTTATTATACAAGTGATAATTAAACCACATTGTACTTTAACACAATAAATATTAATGAAATTTAATTTTATTCATAGTCTAATATTTTTAATAGTTCTAATATAGATAATTCATTATTTATAATGCTAATGAATAAAGCTATATATAACTATTTTACATTAAATACATATAGGACGTAAGGTGATGACTATATTTACTCTTTACGTATTATAGATATACTAACATGCTTTTTAAAAGTATTTTGTGAATATGATAATGATAAAAAATAAAATTTTCTTACTTATTATAATACTTATATATAAACTGTAAATAATTTATAAGATATAGTTTATAATACATAGTTTTCTGGTAATATATCTACTATAGTAGCATGGCTTTAACAAATAAATAATTCAAACATTTTTAATTTAGATTTATCAAAATTTAGTGGAAATGATGAAAATGATGGTAATTAAAATAGTTATATATTAACATTTTTAAATAGAATAGCACAAAATGTTGCTAGAATAAATTAAAATATTAATAATATATTAGATACTTTAAATGAAAATAATACAGTAACATCAACATAATATATATAGATGAAAGAAAAATATTTTATGTATACGCTAAATGGTTTTTATTTATACAATATACCTTAAGTATTAACTATAAGAATAAATAATTAAAAAGATATTGCATTAATATATTGTGATGATTTCGCGGAATTATTTGTTGAGTATGATAATGAAAGAGTAATTTAATATAAAGGATAAGCAAATACTATGAATAGTAGATTATGGTATTTAATAAATACAATTTAATTATTAATATAACAAGGTTTTATTTACAATAACATATATGTATTAACGAATGGTTAAATTAAATTATATTAAAATCTTTAAAGTTTGAGAACATTAATATAAAATATTGTATATTAAGGTAGCTTTTAATATACAAATTCAGCTCAAAAAAATTTAATTATCTAAGAAATTAAAGAAACATAATTTTGAAAATCAATCTTCAGTCTTCTCTTAAATATTCTATTGCAAATTATAATTCTTTTTAAGCTCTTATAAGTTATCTTTCAGTAAGTTTTTCTTTTTTAAGTAAATCTTAAATCATTTACATTTATATGTTAATTAATTATCTAATATTTTCTATATATTATTTTTCCATATACTTGAAAAATTGGTGGTTTCATTCTATTATATAATCTTTAGGATTTTCTAAAATGTCAATTATTTAATCTAATTTTTCCGATACAAGGAATCTATCTATTGTGTGTAAAGTTGGTAACTAATAACATAATAATTTTTGAATATGTTGTAATTATTCTTAGTATATTGTTAATCTAATTTACAACTATTTTTATTCTTCAGGTATTTCTTCAATTTGAATTTATTTTAAAAAGCCTAGTTTCTTTACTGTTCGCAAGTGAAGATCACGAAGCGAGAAAACGACGGCAATATCACATATCACATATCATATATCATCAAAAGTTTTGTGATAAGAACGTGAACGAGGATTTTTTGGGTCAAAATATTTTGTAAGATCTTCTAATACAAGATCACACTGGTGACTAGTTTCGCCATGACAAAATCCTTTTCTGCCATCTACAAAATGACAAATATCGTATATGCGTTCATCTATTTTTGAATAGATTTCATCAAATGGTTATTATACTAATTTAAATAATTCAAATTTTGGTATTTCTGATACTCTGTATATGAAAAATAATTGCCATTAAAATTAAAATAATATAAAATCTTCGGAGTCTTTAACTTTAAAAGCATAAACACAATCGTGATAAATACTATCCGGATATTCATATTTATAAACATCATTTTAACAATATTTTTTTAACAAATCTTTCATTTATAGTAAATAAAAAAAAAGAATAATTTTTTCATTCTTTTAATATTGACATAATATAACTTTCATTTATGTTCATTATAACAATATTTTTCCAAATGATACAATGAACTTTAACTTTTGGTAATGTATTTTCATAGTAAAATTGTCCATCTACTTTCTCATTTTACATTACTATATTAGGATCAACTCCTATTAAATATGGTTTGAATGATAATGTTTCTTCTTCTACATCATCTTCATCAAGAATATTTTCTAAATTATATTCTGTTTCTACTTCTATTATATCTTCAAATGGTGTTATAGTAAATGATTTTTTGGTTTTCTTATTAGTTATTTTATAATAACATTCATGTTCTTCATCTTCTTTTACTGTATATCCATTATTTTTAAATATATCGAGTATATATTATCCTCTATCTGTATGATCTCTTTCGTCTTCTGTAACTGAATATATTGATGACATTATTAGTTAAAAAGTCTAGTTTTCACATACGTTTTATAGAATGTTATTTTATCAAATAGTAAATTTATTCATCTTTTACTTTTGGATTATATTTCTGATATTCTTTTATGATGTAATTTTCAAATTAACAATCATGACAATCACAATATACATTAAGTTCATCCTTTTTAGTGTTATGATTATGTTAAAATCTCATACGAGTGTTGAAGTAAAATATCTTTTCTTCAAATTCTTTTGGATCATACTCTACTTCTTCGAGTGTTGTACCAATCAATCTTGTTTCAGCAGAAAACGCACTTACCCAAGGCTAAAGGTAAATATCCCCGCGGAAGTATTTTTATTTAGGTTTGTTCCAATTGAGTTTGAATTTCAGCGAATAAATTTTAGGTTTAATCTTTTTTACCCAACCTGCTTACCAGACTTGATCATCTTCGACTTACTATTACCAAACTTCTTGTTTTTATTTTTTAAAATCAGCTGCGTCCATTGTACGAATATCTGATATGAAAGCATCTATACCTTTATATTTTTTACAGTCATCATCTGTGAAAAAGTCTTGATGAATTTCGATTGTCTTTGAAGGTTTAATCATAAATGGTCTTGGATCATAAAGTATAAATTTCATCTTCGGAAAGAGCTTAGAGTAAATTCCAATGTGTTTACCATCTGCTGCTCCGACATATAACACGGTAATATCTTCGCGACCAAGATATTTGATAGCTTAAAGTAGAAAGAGCATTTCAGTATCAAACAATTTTCGTTGACCATTTTTCTAAACAAATTTTGTATTATCGAAAACTGATTCGTCATATTTATCACGTTTGGTTAGATCAGAATATTTCAGAACAAATGGTATTTCATTTTATGGTTTGAGATGAAGTTTTTTGTTATAAATTTTTTGTTGAAGAGTATGTTCCATATTTATTGATTTGAAAAAATCTGAGTTTTTCACTTTTCCATAAGTAAATTATAACGATCAGCTATTTTATAAATTTCGTCGAAAGATATATTATATCTTTAAAGATATTCTTTAAGCCCTTCTTTATTAAAGACATACCAGTTTTCACCATTAAGACCATAAATGTATCCACATGTATCTGCTATTTTTCTTATATAAAGTTTAATAGTATTTCCAAAACGAAGACCATTATAATAAGGTTTATTATCTTCTTCTATTCTAATAACATGTATTCTACAATTTACTTGAATTAGTATTTAATTTGTATGGAATTTATTATTAACATATGCTATATAATATTATTCTGAGTCTTTTAATTAATTAATATTTATAAATTAATTTTCTTTATGTGAAATCACATAATCATCTTTATGTAAATATTCTAATTATTCTTTTGATAATGTTTTAACAATACAATCGTTTACTGCTTTTAAATTTGTTTTAAGGGATGTTTTAGCATCACCCTTGCATAGATAATGAATGTCATCATATTTCTTTAATTATTCTACAATTTCAAAATATTAATCTTCCGTTTATTTAAAAAAAATTATTTGTTTTATTTTTCTTTTTTTTGTAAAACCTTTATAGAGCCCGAACAAGTTGGGCGATCACCACAACATATCTTTATTCATTTCGATTGTTTTTAACAAATTAATATATTCTATAAATCCTTTTCTATTAAATATATAATATCTATCTGATACATCAGTATAAATATATCCGTTCAGTGTACAACAATTAAAAATTGATCTAACACTTGCTTTTTAAACACGTACATATTCTGGTTTTTGAAAATTAGTTTTACCACTACAAAATTAACAAAGTTTAACATATCCATTTTTGTATGCCGACAATTTTTATACACAAATACCACTTAAATTATAAAACCATGCTTCTTCTATTAAATAATATTCACCATCATCTTTTAAATCATTTATATTCATGAATTAATTTTTTTTATGAGTTATAACATAATCATTTTTATGTACATATATACCTTATTATAATAAATCATATAATTAAAACGCGGTACCAACATTATCTGTTATATATTTTCTAAAATCATTTAAATCTATTTAATTCCCAATATCACCACTATAATTTAATCTTCTTAAATCATCTAATGAAAATTTTTCTCTTATTTTTTAAGAAATTTTTTATATTTCTTTTTATTCTTTTAACAATTATTTTCTACGTTAATTTATATAAGACATTATCTAAAAAAAGATTTGTTTATTTTCTCACCACAACATATCTTTATTCATTTCGATTGTTTTTAAAGATTACATATATTCTATAAATCCTTCTCTATTAAATATATAATATCTATCTGATACGTTAGTACAAATATATCCGTTCATTGTCCAACAATTAAAAAGTGATCCAGTGCATAGTACATCTTAGGTACTACAATGTAGTGGTTATTCAAAATTATCTTTACCACAGCAGAATTAATAAAATTTAACTTATCTATTCTTATATGCTGCCAATTTTTATCCACAAATATCACTTAAACTGTCAAACCATACTTCGTTTATTATATAATATTCACCATCTTCTTCTAAATCATTTATATTCATAAATTAATTTTCTTTATGAGAAATTACATAATCGTTTTTATGTGGATATATGCCTTATACTATATCGTGTAATTGTTTATTAATCTTAAGATAATCTTCATCTTATACTATATATTTTTTCAAATCATCATCTATATTTATCCATGGAAATTTGTTTTCTCTATATTTTTATATTATTTTTTAAGAAACTTTTTATATTTCTTTTTATTCTTTTAACAATTATTTTCTACGTTATTCTATATAATTCATTACCTTAAAAAAAATTTGTTTTTAAAATTATTTATGGAGGTCTAAGCCGACTCATACTTCAACTATAAAGTGAAATTCAATTTACTTTTCACTTCTACAAAATCTATTAAGATTTTACATAATTAGATCATTCCAAGATTTAAAATCTTTTTAATGAATAATTACTTACTAATATTAATCTAATTCAAATCCTACGAATTTACTAAATTCTGATAACGTAGCAACATTAGCATATTTTTTGAAATCGTAATTTATTCTATTAAGTAAAGACTTTATCATCTAAGGACGTTTTTTAGCAAAACGTAATTCAAATTATCTTGGATCTCCAATACCAAATGTTGGAAGATCTGTTGAAATATTACTATAAACTTTATCTAAATCTTCATAAACTGTTTTATCTTATTCAACTTCAAAGAGTTGATCAAGACCAAGATCTTATTAGTTTTATTATAATATTCTGAATGTGTATTCATCAAATTCTTCTTCTACAGTTTTTCCATCTTAACTTAATGAATAAAACTTTTTAGCAACTGTTCTACATAGCGGACATTTTATTGTTTTTGTAGAATACATATCTTGTTTACATGACTCAATCAAACAATCATAACATATTACATGAAAACATGGTTCAAGTAAAATGATTTTAATATCAGGATTTGAATCAAAATCTTCAAGACAAATAGGACATGATTCATCATTCTTAGATGGTTCTTTAAGTTTATGTGGTCCTGATGAATCATTTTTTTCTAACATATTCCAAAGATTTATTTTGAATAAAGTATATACTTAGTTTAATACAAATTATTTTTACTTTTTATTAAATCTGTTAAATGTTGTCATAAAAGATTTTGGATCAAAACGATTTATTGGAAGTTTTTCTGTATCTTATTTTTTCAAAGCTTTCAAACGATGATAAATTAATTTTGGTTTAATAGATTGTGTTGCTATACTACAATTTTAGACTTAAACTTTTTCAATAACATTTTATTAAATTTTTATTTCATTTGGTAAATCATTGTTTGCTGTAACATATAAAAATTATAATTCTCTATTAAATATCATTTCATTTATATCTGCTTCTGGTATTTCAAAATCATCGACTACTAAAAAGTGACTACCGTATGGTGAATAAAAAGTTTTATCAGAATAAACATGTATTTTGTTCATCGGAATTCCTTTAAATTCTTTTACAGTTTAACTAGAATATTTTTCTAAAGTTTTTTAAACAGACTTATAATGAGAATTTTAAATAACCATATTTATTCCACCAAAATATTTTATAGACTATTAACAAACATGTGACATAAGTTAATATGGTATAAATAAACAACAGGAGTCTGTATTGGTATCTATAAAATATAATAACGTTAAATACACTAAAGTTTTTCCAGCACCTGTTGCTTAATTAAGTAAATTACATTAAAAGTCATGTTATAAGTATTATGTTATAAATTATTTTTACCAATCACGATATTTAATAAGTTTCAATACCTTAAAGATATTAGGTTACTATTTTTTAACATCTTTTTCTGCAAGCATATTTTGCTAATAAATTTATTCAACATTCATGTACTTAAAAAAAATTCTAGTTTCTCATTTTTATTAGGCCTGCGTTCAACAAGTTTCACTTGGCAGAATATTCTATTTAAATTCCAAGTGAATCTAAAATCTATTAAAGCATAGTTTGCTAAAATGAAAATCCTTGTTATTGTATTTCATCATCTCTGAGATATCCGCATTTTGGACAACAATAATTAAATGATTCATCTGTAGCTGAAATATATTCTTTAGCTAAACGATATACATGATTTTATCCGCAACGTTTACATATAAACCAAATTGTGTCAGAAGAATTTTTACCAGCAATATCTTTAATTGTGTTAGCAATTCCTTAAGCATAAAACGCAGATTGTTCTGTATTACCGATACGCATACCACCGTGACGCTTTCTTCCTTAAGCTGGTTGTCTAGTAATTTTATTTTTAGCTGCGATATTCACAGCATAAACTTTTTAAGCGACGAGATGTTTTTAAGCAGCATAACACATAGGTCCTCCAATAAATCCCATGTTAAGTTTATTTCCATATTTGGAGTATCCATCTAATTATCCTTATTTAGAAACTTCTTAAAGTAATTCAGTATCATATTCATCATGTCCCCATTCTGCTGTATAAATACCTTTAGTAGCTAGGTAATAACTTATAGCAGGTTCCATTATTTGGCCGTAAGTTTCTCTTTTTAGAATACCTGCTGGATTACCTATAAAAGTTGGAACTATTCCGGAATCAAGAATATCCATTTCATATTCACGAAGCATTATACCAATAGTACCCTTTTAAGCATTACGACTAACAAATTTATCTCCTTCTGCTGGGTATCTAGTTAATTATGTTTGTATAAGACGTTCTTATCCAAGAGTGTTATTCAAAGAACTGATACAAGTATATTTTGCTGGATAAGGAAGATCATAAACTAATGGTGTATATTTAACTTCTTTACTAACAGGATCTACTTTTTATTTATTTGCTAAGACATCATTAAATTTTACACTAAGTCCAATCTTTTTCGGCTAAGCAGTTTTTTCATCTAAAAGCGAATAATCATATTTTTTGTTTTTAGTTTCTGGATAAACAAATTATTCATTTTCTTCGAGTTGTTAAACAAAAGATTTGTAAGAACTTGTACTTGCACCATTACGGTAGAAATATCCGAGATTACTAACAATAGCATCTTCTTAATTGTATGTATCAGGTTTAATTACAAGAAATACTATTTAAAACACAGGCTTTGAACCAAACATTAATCTAGCAAATGTTGTGTCAATAGGATTTGTTTGCTATTAATTTAATACTAATTATTGATTTGTCATCATACACATTGGATTGGTATATGGTACTGAAATATTTTATTTCATTTATGCTGAAGAGTAAAGTGCTCTGATAGCTTTCTAATTTCCGGAAAATGGTGAACAAGCTGGAAATTCTCCGAGAATACTTTATGGTAAGAAACGCCATTCTGAGTTTTTAGCTTAAGCCCATTCTTTTATTATAAAGTTATCAGCCATATCAGGACAGATAAATTGTAGATGACCTTTTTCGATGAGCTAAGTTAATGTGCTTTTACCATCGTATGGACAATCCATTATTGGAACCATTATTCTACCGGAGTCTGTCCAGATACCAATTTAAGGATTTTCGATATCATAATAAATACTTGTGAAAAGTTCATCTGCTTTCTTTGCTATAGTAAATCTTTTATAAAATTTAAGATCATATCGTTAATTTGTTTAGTAGTCTTTTAAGAATGAATGATCACGACGATATTACATTAATTCGTTATACAATTTTTTGAAATCTTCAAATTTTACAAATCCGATTGTGTTATAATTTACTCTTATTGGCATAGAATTTTTAAGATATTTATCTGAATAATATTTTGAATTTCTGACAAATTCTATAATATTATCTGGTTTAGTTATTTAACTAACATAAGCGTAAATACTTGGTGAAGCATATCTTCCAGTACTTGCACCTCCTTCTGGAGTACTTACCGGACAAATAAATCCGTAAAAATCTTACTATAATTTTCTTTAAGACCAAGTTACTCTACCACCCATAGATTCAGCACGAATAACTATTTAACGTTTTTATTGAATGTCTAGTAAAATAGTTTTCTGTTCGTTAAGTGTTTTCTAAAGTGGTGCTACAACTTCTTAATCTGAATTACTGTTAACAAAAGATTTAGTTAAAATTCTTGAGCAATTTTCTGACATTTGTTTGATAGTATCTTTTAAGAGTGCTTCGACTTTAGGATTACTCTTAAAATCCGCGAAATCATATTTTGCTATTTCATCACGTATTGACCACATAGCTTAACCAAATGATTCTTATAAACTCTTTAACAGACCACGGTGAACTTGTTAGCCTATCATTTATAATCTTTTGTTGTGAAGTGAATCTCTGTTAGAATATTTTCCAGTAGTATAAGCTGAATAAATTTATCTAACAATTTCTCCAAGAGTATAAGCATATTATTAACCTTAGTTGAATGGATAAATGTACTGCTCGATTGCTGATTCAACTTCTTCTTCTGAACCATTATTTTAGATTAATTTTATTAAAATTTTCTTTGCTTAATCTTAACTTAAATTACTTTTTGGCATAACTTGATTTGTAACAGGTCCATCTCTAAGAATATTTATAAGGAAATATGTTAAGTTAGGATCATTTGTTGAATTACAAAATTGAATAGCTTAACGATCTGTTAAAATTCCAAAAGCTTTGAATAAAAGGAATATTGGAATTCTAGCTTTCTTAACACGTTTATCTTAAGTTTGTTTGAAATCCATAACAAGATCAAAAACTTTTTCTTTATCGGTGCCTTTAAGTTATACTAATGTATAAACTGAATAATAAGAATTTCCAAACATAACATCGCTTTAATATAAGAAGTTTGCCATAATAATTGCATCATTTTTATCAGCTTTTGCGATAATAGCTTTGTTGTAAGGATATGAATATTTATTTTATACAACATAAGGTACTCCGTTAAAAATCATATCGCCACCAACTTAATCAATATCTTATCCGAGATCCCAACGTTCTCTAACAGACTATTAAAGTATAGGATCATATTTACAATTTGTTAGTAAAGGAAGATCTAAATAAAAATCATTAATACTAAAACTTATACTTTTATTATTTTCATCAGAAAATAAAATTTCTAATGAAATATCACAATGAATATAAAATGGTTTAAGTCTTTGTCTAGTAGCTTCTACCATACTCTTTATATTTTATAATGAAAAGTTAACATCCTTACACTTGAATTATAATTTTATATCACGCTTTTTCGAGTCTTTAAACATTTTAAAGAAATTATACTTTTGTATAGTATTTCCTATATTATCTAACAGTTAGTTATATGAATCGATAACAAAATCTATCATATTAAATTCGGTAAAATATGTATCAATAATATTTTTTTTAGTTATTTTTTATAAACAAAAATGTAAGCAAAAAATACTGCAATTACAGGTGGAGGAAGTTAAACTTATAGTATGAGTGTAGCAGGACTAGTATTAGTGTGTTTAGTAATCATAGGAATAATAATTTATATAATAATTTAAGTATAAAATTAATCAAAAATAGATGAAATAGAAAATTATCTTCCAAGAGATATTGTAGATGAATATAATGTATAATACAGATTTTTAATACACACTGCATTAAAATAAATGGATGGATTATGTTTTGTTAGCTCAGATCTTATATATAATTTATTTAATAATGATTTTGAACTTAAATAACTTGTAGTTAATATTCTTGATGCTATGTCATCACCTATATTAAATAACAATGCTTCAGAAATTCTTAATTATGTTTATCATAATCTGAAATAACCTGCCAAGAGATATTATTTAGTTAATAGTAACTCTGCTATAACAGTTGGTACAACAAAGTTTTCTGGAAATGGTGGTTACACATCAAGTTCAGAAGATTATGTTAGAGTAGTTCCAATAAGTTCTAACAAATTAAGATAAATAAGAAGATAACCAACTAAAGTTACTACTGATAATTCAAGTTCATGGAAGACATTAGTTTAAGTTAAAGATGATATTATAACGGATTATGCTAGTATAGGAATTACTTCTGTATCACATGATATAATAACACTTTCATCAAATATAAGTTGGAATAGTACATAAAGTTAAGAAAGTAATGGAAGCGGAAATGGTGAAGGATATTAAGAAATACCAACACCAGCACCAGCAATTTAGAAAAAATAATAAAATTAAGAAACATTCTAAAAATTCAATAGAATATATGAAGGCTACTAAGATTTCCCTTAAAAAGATATTGATAATTTCAGTTATTTATCAAGACCATTTATACCTGATTATAATTACATACAATATTCTCCAGGATACGTTGATTATAACCGTGATTACTGGAAGTATGTTTGAATTTCACATTATAATATCGCTTGAGCTTTAATATTCAAAATCAAATATCATTTCAAAATTATCATCTAAATCTTCTAATGGTTCAATATTTAATTCTTAAAAGAATTCATAAAAATCTTTTTTGAAAACGAAATTATCATAATAATTTTTCCAAATAACTGTTGGTAAATTTTATTGTTATGTATCTCTAACATACATAAGTAAAAGTCCTAATGCAAATTCCCATTCTGTTTATTTTGTTTTTTCACGAAGGAATCCTTTAGGTATCATTAAGTTAGGATATTATTCAAATTTTTCTAAAAGAGCTGTCAACATAACTTACATTTTAATGTATTCCCAATCAGGACGTATTTCTAATTATCTATATTAGTAAATTAACTTTTTAGTTTTTTATGAAATACCTGGTAATGAACGTTACATACCAAGAGCTTTAGCATCCATAGGTGTTTCAGCTTATAAAATTTTTTAACGATATTCTTAATATTATGGAAGATCAATATTAAATTTTTCAGACTAAAAATAATGTTCAACAGTTTTACATAAAATATTATCTATTACCATTGGTAGTTCAGCGAAATTTGATAGATAAGAATATTCTTGTATATGACCACCAAATAAAATCAATGTTATTTATTTTTAAAAAATACGGTTTATTTTTTCAATTTATTTACCAATAAAGTCTAAACAATTCAAGATCTTTTGAAATATCTTCATTGTTAAGATAATATTTACATAACATTTTTTCGCCATGTTCATAATATTCTGCGATTGGTCCGGTGAGAATTTTTTCAAGAGTGTCTTTGTCAAATTGTTTTAATTCGAAAAGTTGTGATCGTTATTAAAGTTATTCAAGACATTCACATAAAGTTAATGCATCAGGATATGATAATTAAAAATCAAAGTAAACTTTTTCTTCAAGTTCAAGATAATGTAAATCAAAATAATTATAAGCAAGTTCTGCTATTTGATTATTTTGTAAATAATAATTTTGTAATTCTTGGTAGATAGTTTCAGCTTCTTTTTTGAGAACATAAGTTTTAAATATTTAGCAATATTCCATATCAGGAATTGCTGTGTATTTAAAATAATGATTCTGTTTTACTTATATACAATCACATTGTGGATTTTATATTATTATATCAAAGTCATTTGAAATTATACAAACATTTGTATAATCTTTTGCGATTTTCTTTATAAGAAGATCAGCTTCAAATTTGGCTGAAAAGATTTCAAAATTTTTACATTCTTTTAATGCTGCTTAAATCAAAACGAAATCAAAAATATGGCAAGGTAACATTATGTGATCTTTAACTTTTGGTTTGTTTTATGATTTCATTTATGCGAGACGAATACATTATCGTTTAGTAATATTTTTACCAGGATAATCTAACGAAAATGTATCAAAGAAATATGATAAAATACGTCCATCCGGAAATTCTTATTTAAATTTAAAATTAAAATCTCGGAGATTTGTTTTCAGAAATGGATCAAATACAAACATAATATGTTTCTCTGGCCATTTTTTGAAAAAGTTTATTACTGGAAGAACACATTCAAGTCCTTACTAATAAGTTAATGGTGGTAAAAATGAATCTATATAATGTGTTGTATTAACTTCCATTAATTTTCTATCAACTTATGTCATTATAATATTATTAATATCTACTATTATATGATCATATTATTAAATTTAATATTCAAGATTATTCATATCGAATTATTGTTTGGTTTATTTAATATAACCTTTTTATATAAATAGTGATATCATATGTTATTTATTTTGCATTATTTTTAAAAAGCCTAGTTTCTCCGCTTCGTGAGCAAGTCACTTGCGAGCAGTTGGAGAAACGACGGCTAAAAAAGAATGTTTTTTTAATTTTCAAAAGATAAATTCTAATTAATCATCTTTTGATAAACCAAATTATTTTACAAAACCTTCCCAGAATTCTTTGTAATCAAAAGCATCTGTATAAACACTAACTGGATAGTAATACATGTTTTTAGATTCAACATAATTTTGATAATCAAACGATGATGATCCTATGATAACGTAATATTCATTTTAATGTTCTAATGAATATTCCATAACTTTTTTCTAAGAAGCATCTTTATAAGAAATATTCCAAACGGAATAATATTTATCAAATATTTTTTAAGAAATTGTCATTTTAGCTTTTTTGTTTGTATTATATTCTTGTGACATTTTTTTAAAAATATCATCTGAAATTTATCCTTTAAGAATTATATTAATTTTCATTTATTTATTAAAAAGTGGTTTTTAGCTTTTTACGCGGCATATAAAGAAAGCGACGGGATTGACTCTCGTCGCTTATTGGGTAGAAGGAGAGACAAAGCGAGAACTGAAATGACTACCATATTGCTATGGTAATCCCTTTAAAAAAAATAAAGTTTAATTTTTTCAGCAAAATCCAAAATTGTCATCTATCAATTTTATAACATCTCTTACTGAAATATATTCTTATCCAAAAAGCATTATTCTAAGAGCTGTATTAAAATTAGTTTCAGAATAACGTAATGTTGTAAGTTAATCATATAAAAATCTTATATACAAATCATCTGATGAATAAATTATTTTTGTTCCCATCAATTTTGTTAAGAATTTTTTAACTTCTTTTTAATCTGCAATTTTTTTGTAAAGTTCATTTTTAATTTATTTATCAGAATATCTTATGTAATCAGTTTCTACTGGATCTTCTAATTCTGGAAATTCTTCATCAGAATATTCTTCAATAGTTTCAACTGTTTCGATTCCATTTTCATTAGACATTTATTAATTTCAAAAAAGTAGATTTTAATTTCATTCTATTGGTTTTAATTATGAAATTAATTATTCGATATCATCTAATTTCTTTTCTGATTTTTCAGTTTGTTCTTATTCCTTTTCTTTTTATTTGACATGTTCTACGTTTACACCTAATTTCTTAAGTTCTTCGTAAAATTATTCTCTAGTCATTTTAGTTTATTCATTTTATTTTGGTTATGGTTATGTGTCAATTGCAGGTTAATCTATTGGTTTGTACTTATATTCTTCGAGTGGTTAATCTTTATATTATTATTCATATAATTCTCTTAAAGTATTCCATTCTGGTTTGTTACCGGTTGATTGTTCATAGTATTATTTTTCACGGAAAGTCATATCAAGTTCATCTTAAAATGCATTATTATATCTTTTGATATAACTTAAACTTTCTGTAGCTTTTGTAATTAAATCTGGAGAATATTTATCTGCTAAAGTTTTACAATTATACATATCTTCTATTATTGGTATTAAGTCTTTATTAGTATGTGATAATTCTACATTTAATGCACAGAATTATCTCTTACGTAAATTAATATAACGTTCAGGTGAGAAGGATGCTAGGAATGGTGTTAATTAAATTTCCTTATTCTTTTATTTATATTCTTTATCTTCTGTATATACTGTCATAATATTTTTACTTTAATTTTCAAGTTTTTCAACTCTTTCTTCTAATTTCATTACTCTATCTATTAATTGTTACATACGAATATTTCAAAAAAAAATTGGTTATTTCAATTCTAAGCGATTTCAGTTAATAATAAATTACAAACACGCTGTTATAAATTTCTCTCATGTTATGTTTTCATTTTACGGTCTTTCCATTTATTTAAAACTTTTCTTAATGAATCTGATGACCAAACAATATTATTAAATCCGAATTAAGCATCTCCTTAAAAGTTTTTAAGATAAAATTCATACATGCTGACAAGTTAATCAATATTATCGTATGTATATTTTGGTTTTTAACAACCAAATGTTACTAACTAATTTTCTTTTAAAAATGGTTTTACCATCTTATCGATTAACTAACTAAGTGTTTTCTTTTTCTTACCACCGGAAATAGCATCACTAAGATCTACCATTTCGTCAGTTGTTTCAGGAGTTTTATCTTCAACATCATTTTCGAAATCTTCTTTAATTTATGCTGATATGAATACAAATAAATTCTTTACAAGTTGATAAATGTAATAAGCGATATAAGGTTTTATTGGATAATCTTTTACAGGAGTGTTTAAATCTTTTTATGCAACTACGTATGTACAATCTTCTACAGCAAAACTTGAAGTTGGATAACGTTCTTGTTCATATCCATATGGAACACCGACTACTGAATACATCACATTTCCGAGACCAAGTTGATCTTAAGGATTTTCTTTATTAAATTTTAAGACATATTTTTTAGTAAGATCAATATCTTTCATTTTCTTGAATACAACAAATTAACTCATCGGAAGTTCTTCAAATTATTCTTTAAATTCTTAAATGAATTTTACTATTCTCTTTTTAATAGATTCGATATCATCAAATTGTTGATTAAGAACTATCTAAATAATTTTTAAATAATAACGCTTTAAAAGATTTGTTGTGTTACGTTTGATTAAAGCGAGACCTGTTGTTTTAATATGTTTTTCGGCAAGATATTTGTAAATATCTTTATCCAATGAATAATCTGATGTTGTAACTTCTTCATGAATATCTGCATCTAAAATAAGTTTATCGTTTTCATCGAAATGACAAGTATATTAACTAACTTTTTGTCCAAGATACATTTTCTTTTGGATATGATATGCTTTATAAAATGCACCTTCAAATCCAAATTCTAATGGGAATTTATTCATAGTAGAATTTACATAAGCACGGAATGCATCATTAAATAATCCAAAGAGATTTGTTTTAATATAACTTTCATGTTTGCGATATTTTTTCTTAACGATTTGTGATTCAAGAGCTGTCATAATGAAATAGTTAGAATCAGTATCTTAATATTTCATTATAAGTTTTGGTAATATAAGTTTCTTTTCTGAAAGATTTATTAAAATATCTTCAGGATCTTTAATAGTTTTTTCGACAAAATTGTTGTAAATTTCTACAGCCGGTTTTATTTCATTAAAGATACGTTCGTTAATGTAATGTTTTTGATGTAAAAGACAATCACGGCAATTTTGGATGATACAACGACTCTAATATGTTATAGCACTTGGTCCAATAAGTTCATAAAGGAAATAACAATCAATATCACTACCACCATATTCTGAATTCATACAAATTTTGATAGCTTATTATTTTCCATCAAGAAATTCTTTTTCAACAGGATCTTTTGTTTCTTTCATTGCTTTCTTAACACCTTTTCTGAGAAATCTTAAAGTTGTAAGCATTGCTGCACGAGGTGAATATTAAATACCTTATGGGTCTTTACCTTACATGTAAAAGACATATGGATAATCACAACGCATACCATTTCTCAAGAAATAGAATTATTCAAAGATTAATTTTGTGTTATCATTTTTTGTAAAGATGATTCTATAACGATAATCTTTTTTAGTTGACTTATAATGAATTTTTGAATCATCTATAGTTTTTTCTGGATGAAGTTTTTCTAAGAAATTTAGTTTATCCCAATTAGTGTTGTTTGGTGAATACATATCTTAAACAAATTCTATTTTAACATTTTTAATATTAAATTCATCTTAATGTTTAATGATGTATTTAAGTTAATGTGGATAAAGCATACAATTGTTTGAAATGTTGTTTGCTTCGACTTAAGCTGGATACATACTTGCTGCATCAACTGCTGAAATGTATGTATCATAACCAGGTTTGAAACAAATAACTTCACCACCAACATTTTTCAGACCAACCATTTTTGTTTTTCCATTTTTAACTTCAGGTATAAGTTGACCTTTAAACATCGGAGGAACTGTATCTAATAATGCTTAATCTTGTTTAAGATAAAATTAATAAGCGATACTAGTAACTTTTGCTCCAACAGCATTTTATACAGAAGTTTATAAACTAATTTAAGTTAAATTTGTAAATTGAACATAATTCAAAATTATTTTAAGATATTCTTAAAGTTTTGCTTATTAAAGACTATCACGTTAGCAGTACCACCAACCTTTAATTAATTTTGGTAAATCTTTTGTGTCAAACCAATTGTTTAAATCTTGGTATGAAACATCACCTTTTAATCCTAAACCATAAAGATCTAAAAGAGCATTAAGAGAATTGTTATCATGTTTTTAAGCATCTGGATTATCATGAAGATTTATTTAATAAACATCTAAACTAAATCTTAATGGATCTTTTAATTAACAAAGATCATGTTTATCTGAAAATGTTCCAAGTTTATAAAATCCGTGATAACTAACACGATCATAAGTATTTGCTATAGTACGCATTGCTTTAACATAATCATCTAAAAGTCCATAACAAGCAAGTCTTGACATAATTACACGTTCATCGAAATTCCATCCATTGAAGTGACTTATCACATGATATTTTTTGTTAGAAAGTATTTTAATAACTTCTTTTAAAAGTTACTTTTCTGATCCACAACAAATAATTTCATCAGCATATTAATATTCTTCTGATGGTTTGTCGTTATAGTAGTCATAATTAATTTTTTCGAGAAGATCTTCTGGATCATAATCTTTCGTTTAAGGTCTAACTAAAGCAATTTTCTTTCCGATTTCGTTATTAAAGTTTTGTTCGATAAATGAAATACAAATGATTTCTTGTTGATCATAAAATGCTTTTCCATAAAATGAATCATTTGCGAAATGATTTATAAAATCTTCGACATATTTTGAATGTGGTTTATTTCGTTGATGATCAATCAATTTTGTTGTCGGAGGCTAGTTATCATGTTGTTCTGGTAAATAAACATAATTTTCAATATCGAACATTAATGACCAATATTCTGACATGTGTTATTAAAGTTTGCTTTCACAATTTTTGAAATCACTTATTGGCATATAATAAATATAGTCACAAGCATATTTGTTACATTTTTTCGGAGAATATTTCTTTGGTATAATGAATGTGTCAAAGAAATTTATTTTATATTTTGCTTGTATTGCTGATATATCTTAATTTTAACATCTAAAAGGATATTCTAGATAAGGGTAAATTAGAGAATCTATTCCTTCAAGATTTTTTGTTTTAATTTTATAATATTCGTTTAAATACATTCTATAAAATTTTGATATTTAATATTTTTTAATTTAAGGTTCATCATCATTTAATAAATAATTATTTCTTTAAAATTTTGCATATCCAAAATAATTATTTTCTTTTTTCTTTTTGAATTCATCACATTTAGTTAACCAATCTATTTAAGTTTTTGTTGAAATAAGTTTGTAATAAGTATATTTTTGTTAAAGTAGATTTGTCATACTTTCATATAACTTTGCTTTTTCAAATCTAAAAGAATCTGGAAGATTTTCTATTAAAAAGTCTTCAAATTTTTTTGTTGTATATCCTGGTAATTTTGCAATATACACAAAATGTTCGATATCAGTTAATCTGACAAAAATCGTTTTGTTATTTTTTCTTCCAGAAAGTATAATATCATCTCCATATTCTATTCCTAAAAGACAAGTAATTTCCATTTATGATTTCTAAAAAAATTGTTTATTTTTTATTCAATGCTAGGGTTATGGTTATAATTTTAATATCTCGAGAATTTCTTTTTTCCAATTCGGATATTCATAAGAGTTGTAATCATATTCTATTCTATCTTCATGTGAAAATACAAATGCAATTAAAAATTATTCATCAGCTGTCATGTCTTTGTTGTCGGAAATTTCGTAATAATCGTGTTCAATAATATCTTTACTGATAAATTTTCTTGATGTAAATGGTGTATAATCACAACCATATCTTGCTGGAAGATATTCTGGATGTTACTCTCCGAGAATTTTGAAAAATTAGTCTGTGTTTAAAATATATCCTTTTCCGAGATTATAGAAATTAAAAGGATATGAATGAATAATTAAATCTGAATCAGTTGAATAAACAGTAACATCATCCGGAGAAATATCCGGTGTAAAACGTTTGATTCTTTTACATATACTACCACACATAACATCTGCTTCATGTTTACTCATTATAAAATGAATATTTTCTGCATCTTCATTGTACCAAGGATCTTCACGAAAAGCCCAATAAAAATAATTTGTTAATTAAACAAGTTTACTAGAAGGTATATTGTTAACTAATATTTAATTTTTAGTACGTTTTTACCATTCTTTTGTTTTGAGTTCTTCTACTATAGAATTTTGAACACGAATTATTGGATCAAAAACTATATACCATTCAGCTGATGGATTCATTGACATAATTTTACGAATCATAAAATCCAAAGATTTGTATAATTCATCATATGTTAATTACATATTATTTTGTTGACAAAAATTTAATTTAACCATGATATCTTTAAATGCTTTTCCTGAAAAATCTATGATGTTATATTTTGAGTGAGTTTATTCTCGTTTAGGATATTAAATAATTTTGTGGTTATAAAGTAATTAAAAATAATCTTTAATGAAATTGTTCAACCAAGGACAACCTATTTTAGTAGTTTCTAAAAAAAAGTTTTTAACTATTATTTTATAATAGATGTCGCTTCATTCTTTATCAAACAGTTACATACCTACACCGACACTCCACAAGATTTATGATGTGAGTTGTTCAGCATAGTTATATGAACCGTTTCCTATTTCATTCTCTGCTAGTATTCCGCATCTTGGACAAACGAAACGTTAATTTACTTAATCGAAATAAACTATATCGTAATTACATTTCTTACAGTAATACCATTTCATGTTAGATGAGTTGATGCCAGTTTAGTTTTTAAGAGTTCTTGAAATTCCTTAAGATTCTAAAGCAGTTTCCTCAAGAACACCTTAACGCATAGCACCTCCATTTTTCTTTCCTGCTTCTGGCTGACGAGTAAGTTGATTAACATGTGATTCATCACAAGCTCTGATTTTTCTGGAAACAAGATGACATTAACTAGAGAATAACATTGGACCTGCCATTATTTTTTCTGCCATTTATTTTCCAGAAGGTGTATACATAATTTCATTTTCGATTTACTCTAATATAGAAATATCCGGAATAAGACAATCTGTTCCAACGTTATCTGTATACTATTTTTGTTGTATCAACCATTTGTTGTAAAATGGTTCTATTGGTTGTCCGTATGTTTCACGTTTCATTATAGAAGGTGTTGATACAATAAAGTTTGGTACAATTCCAGATTCACTGATTGGCATTTCATACTCGAGTAAAAATTTTCCGATTGTACCTTTTTAACAATTTCTTGTTATAATTTTATCACCTTCAATTGGATATCTAGCTAATTGTACTCTAACAAGTTTTGTGTGAACGATAGGTTCTAAAGATTTGTTCATAACATTTGCGCAACAAGAATATTTTTGTAAACAATTTTGTGTATAAGTAAGTTTTTTGTTATCAACAGATTAACGATTAACTCCTACTTTAATAATTTTCCAGATAAGTGTGTCTCCATAATTTATTTTTGCTCCGATTTTATCTACCATGTAATGTTCATTATTACAAAGTCTATTTTCTGGTAGATCAGCTTTTTCTTTGATTATTCCAAAGTATTCTGATGATTTAGTTTATGTTTGTTAGTAAACTTTATATTCGCTAGAACTTAAACCATTTCTTTGGATATATCCTTTGTTTACTATAAAAGCATCTTCTTGATTAAATGTATATTAAGCAAACATTGTATAAACTAAATTTCCGATTGGCCATTTACTGAAGGCAGATCTAGCAACCGGTGTTTCTATTGGAGCATATTATAATTAATGAGCGACTAATTACGTGCCAGAACAATTTGACATATGATTTGATATAGGTTATGTTATACACTATTTTGCTTAAGAAGTGTAAAGTGTTGAACGAATACTTTTCATATATCCAGCAAATGGATTTAATGAATCAAATCCTGCTGTTAAACCAAATGGTAAAAATGCATATCCATATCCGAGATCTTCATCTTCATACCATTTTGAAAATTCTTTTACTGTAAAATTACATTAAAGCATATCTGGACAAACGAAAATTATTTTTCCGGAAGATAATAGTTAGAAATAAGATTCTGTAACGAGATCATTTAAATCTTAAAGTTCTGGAGTTATTATTGGAGTCATTAATCTTCCTGTATCAGTGTTAATACCAATCATCTGAGATTCGATATCCCAAAAGATTGATGTGAAAAGTTAATCTGCATTTTATGAAATTTTTTCACAACCTTTTGGATTAATCCATAAATTTTATTAACGCCAATCCATAAGTTATTCATAAAGTTCTTTTACGTGTTAGTATTTTACAAATCCAACAATGTTATAATTAACTTTTACTGTAAAAACGTTTTTATCAAAATGTTTTAAGACAAGTTTATTTTTGCTTAAGAAATCTAAAACTTTATCTGGTGAATTACAAATTGTTGTGTAAGTATAAATGTTTGGTGAAAGGTATCTACCAACATCAGGACCTGCTTCAGGAGTTTGTATTGTATCGATAAATCCGTAAAATTCTTCTTTGACTTTTCTTTTTTCGTAATCAACATGTACATTAGAAATTTCTTGACGAATAACTATTTCACGCTTTTGTATAATCTCGAGTGGTTTAGTTTTAAGATCATCTAAAACTTTCTTAAGAGAAGATAACTGATCCGAAGAATTTACACTAGTAAAAGATCTCTTAATAGTTTTTTCAAATTCTTCTTAAAGCATACCAATACTTGATATAAGATTTTTCTAGATAATTTATCCATTAGAATTATATATTTTATCAAAAGAATGATCAATAATTCCTTTTGAAAGATTATTCATTTACTATCTAAAGTTTTCGTAAAGTTTTGATCTAACAACAGCGACTACTTAACTAGCAACTGTCATAATACGTTTATTTCTAAGAGATTATTTATCAGCTTCTGGTTCGATATCCATAAACACACGATACATTTTGTTAACAATTTCTCCAATTTAAACAAGGAATGGACTTGCTTAATTTTCTAAAAGTAGTGGAGAAACATATTTCATTAAAATGGAATCTATCTCATTGTGATATTCTGGTTTAACGAGAAGTTTAGCAATTTCTGTTTTAGCTTCTTCTTGAGTATATTTTTTAGTATATTTTGATGAATAGAAACCATTTCTGATAATATTGATTAAGAACATTTATAGTTATTCAGATTTTTCTGGATTACAATAGTCAATAATTTCACGATCTGACCTCGCACCGTAAGCATAAAACAAAAGTGTGATAGGAACATAAATTAAAGTTTTGATTGTTTAAGGTAAAAATCTAGAATCATGTATTTCACGAACATTTATTATAATATCATTTGTTTTAACTTTCTATTTGTTGATTGACATTTTATTTTCAGTGATTGCATAACAAACGTAGTAAGTATTTCCAAACATTGGATCTTACTAACGTATAAATTCTGAACGAACAACTTAGTTACGAGTTGTAGCTTTAACAACAACTGGTTTATTGTAAGGATAACTTGGAATACTTGGTAATTAATACATATTACCACTGAGTATGAAATTTCCACCAGAATGGTTTAAATCTAAACCTTTATCCCAACGTTGTCTTGGTGATAAATTTACTATAGGATCACAAAACGTACCAGTCATTATTGGTATATTTAAATTAAATGAAATCTTTTTTGGATAAACGAATTCATCTGAAATTTCTTCTGTCTCTTCGTTTTCTTCATTCTCTTCTGTTTCTTCGTATTCTTCTATTTCTTTTTCACCTCTTTTGAGTCTTTTGAATATTATAGTCATATCAAATGAAAATGTTACTTAAAAATCTAAGCCGACACGACTTTAACAACGATGACATTATTCAAGATAATCATTATTTTTTATTATTTTACATTTAGGATCTGTTTCGTAACTTATTTCAATAAGTTCTCCTGCTATGTTTGTGTATTAGAATTTTAATTAAAAATTATTTATAATTTTAGAGAATTCTCGAATGAATTAATTATAAGAATCAATAACTGGATCTAACAGTTAGTATTATCTAAAAATATTTTTAATAACTTATTATTCAAAAAGTCCAAGGTTTATTTAAATTTAACTAAAAAAAAGTTGCTTTTATTCTTCATTTATAATCATAATAATCCATTTGATATTTGTAACTTTATGTTTCTGGATAATATTTTAAAACACCATCTTATCTTTCACATTTATTACAAAGGTCATATTTATAATTAACTTCACAGAGTTAATCTTTTATAAATTAAATATAAGCAGATTAAGCATCAACAAAATTATAAAATTATAATCTTGGATTTTGTGTACTGAACGGCATGTCTGATGTTAATTATTTATATTTATCATAAGTATATTTTTATATATTTTCTGCTAATTCTTAATATTAACCTTAAATCAATTAAAAGATTTATCCTACTTGATATAATCCGTTATATGCTAGGATTTTTGTTGTATCAAGATTTAGATTTTGTATATCAATGTTACATGCATCAATTCTTATATTGTTGATATCTTCTGTCTAACATTTTTACAAAATTTGTTTGTAAATATTTTTATTTTAATTTATACCTTTATCTCTTATAAAATTGTTACATTAATTTATTAATTCTTATTTTTTGTTTGCTGCTTTACGCATATATTATGTATAATTTTAATCACCTGTATTAATAAAATATGATAAAGCTCTGATGTATTATTATTTTAAATAGTATACTACATAATCATATGGTATCTTTGGTGAAAATAACCAAGAATCTTCAGCACTAATGTTAGTATAATTAAGTCCAGTATAGTCATATAATAAAAACATTATAAAATATATAACTGTATAAAATAATACATTATGTGATATGTATGTCATATAACCTTATTCTATAACTTCTAAATAATTAACAAAACTAAAATCCTCTGGATATTGCATATTAAGATAAGTATTATTATATTTAAGTGGTCCATATATATTTTATGTTACGTTTGATGGTCCAGCATATTTTTCAAATAAAGCATGTGTGTATTCATGAACAAAAACTATATCAAATTTTAGAGCATCATTGTTCTCTTCCATTTATATTATTGTTGGATTATTACCATAATCACAATTTGTATGAAAACCTCTTGTGTGTTATATTATACTTTCTTTATTTAATATTATAAATCCAATTTTTTCAATAACAGTGGGATCGTTATTAGTTTAAAAACATTTTTGTTCAATGTTTTTTAAAATTTAAGCTTTTCCTTAAAATGAAAGAGAGTATCCTGATAATCTACCATATTAAATGAAGTTAACAGTTTGTTTGAATATTTCGTTTTATAATCTACAATATTTTTTTAACTATTCATGATAATATTATGTTTCTTATGGTAATCCTAAGAATTTAAAAGCATTATATAAATAGCCATCATATTAAGCAATACTGTCTATATAATTTTGTTTACAATAAGTTTCATTAATTACAATAATTCTTGAATATGTCAACATATCCATAAATTCATTTAAAACTTTTTCCGGATCTTAATTAAATTCTGATTTTCTATGTCTAAAGAATTTTCTAAACATTTATTCAATAATTCTAACGAATACATGAAATCCTTGTTATTGTTAATTCGCTGTACCTAAATCCATTTTTGTTAGATCAGTTCTGCCAAAATTTTATGCTTGTTATGGTAAATTAGTTAAATCAATTATTAAATATGATAAACAAAAATGTAATGCTAGTTCAATATATATTCTAGTGGCATAATATTATAACGCAATGTTTGTATAAAAATATGTTAAATCAAAATTTTAACCACTGGTATGAAGTTTTGATAATATACTAAATTTTAATTTAGTTTTTGGTATATTTTGATCTTTAAATAAATGTTGTATTATATTGTTTATAATATCTTATTATTAATTTTAAAGTTAAGGAATTGTTATTTTTTTAAAAAAGAATTCTTATTTTTCATCTTCTATTACAGCTAGTACATTCTCTTGATTTATATACCTCACATAAAATGTTTTTTATAAACTAAATATAAGAAGACATTATATCCAGGAAATTGTAGAATTTTAATTTAGGATTTTCATATGAAAATTTTAATTAATTGTAGTCATCATAGTTTGTATTTTTCATAAGCTGATTAATTTTTTCAGGAGTTATTTTATATTATTTAACTATTTTAAAGATTTATCCAATTTGATATAAACAGTTGTATGCTATTGTTAAATAATCTATATTAATAAGTTAACGATTATCACAATCTGAATATTTAATTTGGTTATAATATTCTGGTAAATTTATATTTTCAATAATATGATTATCTATCACAATACGCATTTTAAGTAAATAATCATCTACAACATCTAATGTATCAATTTTAATATAATCATCATCTGCTAGAATAGGATGTGTTTTAAGATAATTGTTTATTTTTGTTTAATGAATTTTTAAAAATCCGTCAACTTGTTTTATTATTTGTTTAGATCTCTCTTACAATAATGTATCATATTTATCATCATTTGATTTTTTCTATTCAAAAGCAAAATCTAATAATGTCATGTATTTAAGTAAAAATACTATGTTATCATACGGCAGTTTATTATAAAATGTTATTTAATCAGATGCTTTTAAAATATTTATATTGTTATATGTTGTTGTATATAACAATAAATATATAATAGTATAGAATAACATATTATGTTCGACATATGTATAAATATCATAAAGTTGTGTTTGTTTGTTTAATAATTAAATAGAATAATCATGAAATTATTATTTATTCAATAAATCTTCTCCATATTTTCTAAAATACGGATCCATGATATCATTAGAAAAACAATATCTATCAAATATCATATGACAGTATTCATGTATAAAAGTTGTTATCATATCAAATTTATTAGAAATATTACGAATATATAATTTGTTATAAAATAATCCAGTAATATGTCCACCACCTAAATCTGATATTTTATCTGAATCAACATACATATACCAAAGATTTTTAATATACTAATTTCCGAAACAAGTTTATTCAATTTTGGCACAATGCTATTAAACTTGCCTAAATTATTTTTCGGTTGGATTTTCATCAAATTATTTACTAATATTTTCAGTTGGCAAATTATTTATAAAATCGTTTATATAAATTTATAATTGGTCGTCAAAATATTTAGTTTCTTAACTAAATGGTTAAATTATAATTAATAAGTTGTTTAAAGTTTTTATATAATGATCATAACATTAATCAACATCTAGTATATAAATATCAGTAGTTTTTAAAAGTTATTTATAAGGATTTAATATGTTAGATGTTAATGTTGATCTATTTTCAAAATGTCTAACAGCAAATGGTATATAATCATAGACAAATGCTTCGATATCTTCTTTATCAGTTATTTTAACACCATATGCGTATGCGTTAGTATCATCTGTTAATATTTCCAAAACAAGATGCTATAACATTATCATATAATTAATTGTTAAAAGAATACATTATAAAACATTTTTTATTGTTGGATGATTATAACAATCTTGTTATTTTTTGTAAACAATGTTGTATAAATTATTTAAAGTTTATTTAAGGTCTATATCATTATATACATACATTAATTTATCTTAAGGTTGTTATTAAATAATATCATATATATAATCAAAGATTTTATTCATTTATTTTAATTTCATAAAATATATTCTCTATATTGCTATAATGGTTATTACGTAACAAAGTAATCATTTTTACGACATGCTTTACATTATGGTATATTGCCTGTTGTATTCAGAGGTATACATAATGTATTTTTCATATGCTGAACATATGATGATTAAACATCTATAAAATTATAATATCTTATTTTAGGATTATCTGTACTAAAAGGCATATTATGTGTTAATTTTGTATATATATTATACACATCTATTCTTGAATTAGTTTAATTATTTATATATACAGCATTTCCCATTTGATGTAAATGCTGTTATACTTTTAATCTTTCTCCTTTATTTGGATCTTATTATATTATATATAATATTTATCCGATTTAAAATATTGCGTTGTATGCCATTATTAAGTAATTATTTTATTAAACTTATATACCAGAACAATTTTCTATCTTAATTTTTAAATTGATATTATTTGGAAATTTGCTATAATTTTTATCTTCACTTAGTAGTTATAATATACGTTATATAGATATTCCTTAAAATTCTATATCAATACCAATTTGCTATAAAAATGCTGATAATTATTTTTCTTATTCCACTAAATTTATTTCACATTATTCATATATACGTTTAACCTTATCAATATTACTATTTGCATCATTTTTATGATTATCGATATATATATGTAAATCATAAATATAATATAATTTAAGTAAACAAGCTATATAATCATAAGGAACATTATCTTCTATCATTCTTTTTTCATAAGTTTTTAATTAGTTTTTATAACTAGAATCTTATAATAAAATATATAAGATAAAATATATATTTGTATAAAATAACACATTATGATTTGAAAACATAAACGTGTCAAATACTTCTTCAGCTATATTAGTTAATCTAAAAATAGAATTAAATGTTGTTTAAAAATTTCCCATTTCTTCATTAATAAATGGAAAAGTTTATAGAGGATAATATCTAGTGTTATCATTCTTTTTTATATGAAATATCATGTTAGTATAATAAGCAAATAGAGCATGTGTGTATTCATGAATAAATGTTTCAATATAATTAATTGTTGATTTATTCAGATCAACACGAATATCAATAATATTTACAGCATATTATTATCCATTGATTCTATCAGAGTGCATTGTGTAAAGGTAATTTAAATTATCAATTACTAATGATTTCCTATTTGAATTTTGTTAAAAACAATACTTTTCTATATTTTATATTTTTGTATAATTATCGCTTATAAATTTTTCAAAAGGTGTCAATTCATTTTTTGGAGTAGTTTTTTAACACTATCCTTTTAAATCTTTGAATATATCTTATAAGGTATTTAAATAATCATTAATTGAATTACTTAATGCTACATTATTTAACAAATTTACAAAATGGTTAGAAAGCGATAATGTAAATTAATCTATTGTTTGAACAATATTTTAATAACAAAGTGCACTATTAACAATGTAAATAGCAAATACTGGAAAAATTTCTAATTATCGAAGAAATTCATTACACGAACTTTTATGTAATTTGTTATAATATATACCACAAGGTACTAAACATAAACCAAGAATAAAATCACGATATGTTGTTTTTACATCAGCTGTTATGTCTGTATTTTATTAATTACCAGTATCTAGTAAATATTATAATTTTCCTTTTGCTTATTTATAAACTTCATTTTTATCTTATTGATTTTATTAAGCATCCATTTCTTATTATATTTTACCACAAACTAATGAATAACATAATAAAATTAATTTAAATAATTTTAATTACATATAATATAAATATCTTTTTACTGAAAATTTTTTTTAATTAATTGTTACTTCACAGTTATAATTATATACAAGATTTGCTTAAATTTCAGTATAATATAATTCATAAAATATATACTTTTGTACTAAAGATATATCTACTGTATTATCATACTGTAAAATATTTTTAAGTATAATATCAGCTTTCTCTTTAAGTTATTTTTTTATTGTATCGATGTTCATTTTTTTTAAAAAAGAATTTCCATCATGTTTATAATAATTCAGGTTTTGTTGTATAAATTACAACTATAATTACAACAACTATAACAACTATTAGTATAACTATTATCAAAGCTATCATACCTGGTTTAGATAATTTACCACCAAACACTGTATTTGAAATAAGTGGTCTATTAACTATTGTAGTTCTATAAGGATTTGTATATTATTCTGTTTATGTTTGTTATATTTGTTATGGTTATGTTTGCTGTTAAGTTTCTGCTAATTATATTGCTTCTGGTTCTATATAAACTGTAACACTTTACGGGTCAAAATTTTCCATTTTCTTAAAAAAGAATTTTAATCATTATTGTTATTATTCATTGGAAGGTTATTTCTTTTCTTTTGGTTTTTATTATTTCTTTGCTTTAAGTTTTCTTAAAACAAATATAATAACAACTATTAATATTATTGCTATAATACCTATTATTATTATTTACTTTTTGCCGAACTTTGGTTTTTCTGGCTCAATCTTTGGTGGTTAAGGCTAAGATTGTTAAATTTATTGTGTTGTGGTTTGCTACATAGTTTTATTTTAGCAAAAAGTGTTTGTTAAAAACTTTCAGATATCATAAGTCTTCTTTAGAAATTTTTTCAGCATTAGGATTTTCAGAATAAAATCTTAAAGCAGCACCGAATAACAGGAAACTACAACTAGTTAAACCAAGTCCCATAGCACACCAAACACGATATGCTGATCGAGAGTCGTCATCATGATATTTTCTAAAACGATCAAGATACATAAATGCTACTCCCCATGTCATAACGATCATAAAAAGTGATATTGCTATAAGAACCATATGAAGAATATAAGCATAAGAGTGTTTTATTTTTATTTTTATAAAACTTTTCATTTTTCGCCTTCACTTCGTGAGAGACTCACTCGTGGGCGATTCATGATAGAATCTTAATGTTGCGCCGATGTAAATAAATGTACCAGTAGTAACACCAACAGCCATTGCCATCCAAGTACGTAAGTCAGTTTTAGCATCGTGTGTGTGATATTTTCTGTATTAATCAAGATACATGAACGCTAAAGACCATACAGTTATAAAAATAATACCTAACAGGACTGTAAAAATTATGTGAACAGTGTATGTTGCACTTACCATTTTTTATCTCACAGAAATGTTCGATGGTATTGTTGAAAAAGTTATGGAATCTGTTACAAAATAATAAGAAGGTTATTTTAAAAAATTACATGAGCAAAATGATATTATGATAGAATAAAATAAAAAAATTATTGAATTGTTAGAAAAGATTGTTTAGTGAAAGTTCGTAAGAACTTGCTCCTTAATATCATCGGTATATACTTTTTTTAAGTGCACGTTTTTTAAGAGCATATGAATGTTAAATTAATATAAACATTCCTATAACATAAAGTAAATCTTTGATAAATTTTTATGAACCAGTTATTAAAAAGTAATCTTCTTTTTTAGATTTCGGTTTAGTTTATCCATCAGCAACTTTCGTATTAAGATAAACTGTCATTATCACTGTTACAAAATTATAAAATGTTTCAAGATCATCACCTTCGAGAATTTATACTGGTTGTTTTTCTTTACCACGTTGAACCATCCAAAATTCTCCGGAGATATGTTTTATTGTAAACTTTTGTTCTTTCAATATTTTTTTAAAAAATTCTTTCGTTAAAAAATTTGAATTAACTATTATTGATGGCTTAAAAGGTCTGGATGTAGGTATTTTCTTCATTATAAATTCTTCAACATTATATAGTGTTAAGCTGTTATGAAAGATCCTATAATAAAATTAACATTTTTAACAAAATTTTTTGTACCAGTTATTTAAAAATAATCATACAATTTGTTTTGTGGATATGTTTTATTATTATTTATTTAAGTATTTATATAAGTTGATAATACCATATCTACGTATTCTTAAAATCTGTTAAGTTCAGATTCTTCTATAATTTATATTACTTGTTCTTCTTAATTAGATTTTATTACCCAAAATTCTCCGTAAAGATATTACATTATATAATTCTTTTCTTTTAAAAGTTATTCAAGATAATTGAAATTTAAATAATTATTTCCTTAAGTGTATACAACTATTGTTGGATTATAAGATGTCATTATCGAAAAAAAAGAATTGTTTTAGTTTTTTCATTTATCTTTCTTTGGAAACATGTGAACAATTTTCATTCTACGACCATCTGTCCATTACTATTTTGGTTCACCTTCTAATTCTTCATAAATATCATATGGACTTTAAACTGAAGTTATAACTATAAGTTTAAAATCATTTCTGAAATAAGAATTTTTAACATCCATCACATGTTTGTTATAATCAATGAAATTTATAAATTCACTTGCTGGCATTTATGAATCTCTAAAATCATCATAAAGCGCAATTGGTGTATCACAAATTCCAAGCCAGAAATTTCCATCAAACTTTATATCAGCTATAGGAGTTTCTTCTGGAAGATTGTTGTCTTTAAGATATTATTCAATCATCTCCCATGCTTTTTCAGTTTTTCCAATTCCTGGTGGTCCGTAAATATAATATACTTAAATATCTTTTCTACGATTTTTTACTGTAACTTTTGGTCTTGAATCAGCTTTATTTTAAAATGCTATTTATTTTAAAAAAGAGATGTTTTTACAAAAAAGTAAGGTTGTATCCCCTTGGCAGGGTAATCCGGTGACAGATAACATACTCCCTATGGTTCAGGTTCATCGCCATTCCCACTCCTTACCAAGTTTTTTACGTGATACTTCTCCACGGCGCTCTTTGAGAAGCACTAGCATTTCAATAATAAACTACATTCTCATCTTTAAGCCAATCTGGTATTTTATTAGCAGGCACATTCTAACGAATACGCCTACACATTCCGATCAATGTTTAAACTCCATTTTCACAGCCATGTGCATACCATACTTCAGCAGCTTTATCGAAATACTTTTTGGCTAATTTGTTCCTGTAGTTTACACTTTTGTTCACATATACCTTTCCGTTGAGCAAAGCAATAATTCTATCTCCGGTATCTGATAATATGTAATCAGCAGAATAGTAAACATTTTCCCAAGTCATATATTTGAAAAAAAGTAAAGTCTTTTTTTAATTTTTGACGTTACAAGGCTAAAAAAAGATTTTTACACGGAATATAAAAACAACGCCTATCTCTCCCTAAGGTTTGATTATGGAATGCCTACCATCATTCGCCGCTGTCCTAGTCTTTCCCAGTGTATATCCGGTCTTTGCCGAATGTCACCAGTCTTTCCTGGTTGCATACCTAATCTTTGACTAGGAGTCAGGACTTTTAAAGTCTTCCAATCCTGGTGTTTTCTTTTCTTTTAGAGGAAAAGGTGTTTTCGAAGATCACTCTGTAAGATAGAGTTCAGGCTCTCCGAAGGCCTATCTGAAACAGTCGAGTAATACAAACTCGCCATACCTGTAGTTGCCATGAGCTCTAGCAGCTTTCGCTGATTACTCTATAACACTTTCGATCTTCTCACGATTCTCTTCAGTGTTATCAATGGCAATTCTCCAAGAACGTATGGCAGTACGGAAAGAATGCTTTCCATACTTGTCTATATACTCCTCGAGGTAGTATTCACGAATATCAATAACTATAGTTTCCCATACAGGAACCGTATACCATTGAAACTTCGCGACTTGGTAGCAGCCTTTACGGGGACTGTACACAGCTAAACACTACTCGAGATCAGGTTATGACAAATATTAATTACACCTGTCATAAACCCTTTACTGTTTCCTTGTCAGCGTGCCAGGCTGACCATTACGTCCACGCACTATATTACCTAGATATTTCTAGGCAGTCTCAGCGGCGGAACGTAACTATAACCCAGAGGCTAGTGGACTACTAACTTTTTTACTAAGCTCGTGGCACCACTCGGGTTTGGCATTCTTGAAGAAATCTTCAAGAAGGGTTGCAAAAGATGCGGTATCAGTAAAACTGAACATAGTTATTTTTTAAAAAAGTAAAGTTAAATTTTTCAATTTTTACACGAGATATAAACAAGCGCTTCGCGGCTACTAACTCTTCCCGAGGGTTCACTCGTAGTCGTCT
>Ga0247610_10000603_pt1 | contig 49279 bp, 41 predicted proteins | sample 174DNAGHGhighgp2_FD_193483 | JGI IMG/M metagenome (GOLD analysis project Ga0247610, IMG submission 193483) | Sheep rumen microbial communities from Palmerston North, Manawatu-Wanganui, New Zealand - 1742 DNA GHGhigh gp2 | ecosystem: Host-associated > Mammals > Digestive system > Stomach > Rumen...
GTTACGTCCTTCTTCCTCTTTTTTACCCAAGGCATCCTTTCATTGCTCTTAAAAAAATTTACATCTTTGAAAACTATGTAATATATTATACTATTGTTAATTATCTCCCTGTATACCATCTGAAGTTTTTGTCAACTTCTTTTGGATACGTTCAATATATTATTTTTTCACTTCTCAATTTCAAGGGATTTTTACGTTTTTTTTATCAGGCTTTTTATCTCTTTTCTCTAATTTTTTTTGGCACTTTTTGTTTTTTATTTTAAAATTGCACTGAATGGATTTTTGGGAAAATTGAAAGATTTTCAAAACAAAAAAAGGACAGAAATCACTGTCCTCTTATTGATCAACTACGTTTCCAATAATACTCACAAAACTTTACCCAATACACAGATACAAAATTTATAAATCTTTTTCTTTTTTAAGAATTCCACCATCCCCCATAACAATAGCATTTCAACTAATTTTTCGATATTCTCAATCAGTTAAATTAATATCACTTCAACTAATACTGTATAAGCTTCATTCATAATTTCCAGCCGAAACTCGTTGATATAAAACACCTTGAGGAGAAAAATAATACCAATCATTATGTATTGTCTTTCCTTCAGCAAAAGTTTTTTCTCAATCCCACAAATCAAAAGTATCAATCGTTTTCCAAAATCATTGAATTCCATTTTTATACTCTCCAACATATTCAAGAACACGTTTACTCTCTAACCTATCATTTTTTAAATACGTCCATATTAAACGATTTCCGTCAAATGTAACAGTATCATTTTGCACTCAGACAGCATTACTAATGCTTAACATATTTCCATCCATCTGATAAGTACCAAGTGAACTATACATTTTTCCATCATCAGAAAAATAAAAAGATACATCCTGCAGCACTTGCATAGCACGTTCTAAATCTTCTTTCGAAACTCAAGTTACATTATCAAATTGGTCAAAATAATTCTCAGAAAATTCCATTTTCCAAACACCTTGAATATCAAAACTCTCTTCTTCCACTTGATATTGATCGTGTATCTCTTCTCATGTTTCTTGTTCACATCACTGAAGAAAAACACCCATCAAGAGAACAAAAACAAACAACAAATTTCTTTTCATATTTATCCATTACAAAAATAAAACTATATTGACATTTTAAAGAGTTGTTTTTTTTTTCAAGACTTTTTTGTACAGTTCTCATCTAACATTTCTCTTTATAAAAAACAACAAAACTTCAAATACTCATAAACATAAAGAATCAGATTTTTGACTCTTTTTTTAATCCAAAAATTGACAAAAAAAAAAAAGATTTATAATTGAGGTGAGATTTATTTGTATATATTATAGAAAATGACAACACTTTTAGATTCAGCTAAAGACTTAAATGTTAGATGATCATATCTTACTGAACATACATGACATTTTAGCCTTTCTGTACAAAATTGATTACAGTGAAAAAATATTGAATTTCCTATCGAAGGGAACTTTAGATTTCCATCTGTCCGCAATCTAAATTTATATCAATCACAAGACCGATATGAAGAAACAAGGGCGAAGGAAACTTGAGTCAAAGATACTATTCGAGACTTTCAATGAATTTCTCTTGATTCTTCTATTTATCAAAAATATTATAACAAAAATACGATTGGAGATATTGTAAAAGTTGGATATTGATATGGAATTCTCCTAAATAATAAAATAATTCCTATCAATTTTGATCCTCTGTTTATTTTAATGAATAGAATCAAAGTCAGTTGCTGACGTTGCAATATGAATCATACCTGTAAAACAATGTGAATATGAATTGTCAGTACTAAAGACACTGATTATTTATATCATCCAAGTTTAGATCACTTAATCGATTTGGGTAAACTAAGTGGAATCAAAGTTGGACACAACAAACTTACTATACACTCTTCATCAGACAAAATCAATTTTGAATATAATGAGGAGACCTTTACATGGACTATCACAGATAAAGACAATAAAAAGCATACTTTTGATTGGAGAGAAAAACACCCCCCCAAAAAGCCAGGACAATCCCTACCACAAACCCTTGAAGTAGATAAATCAGATCCCGTTATATCTACTTTTATCAATGAAGAAGGATTTTCATTTAGAGACGAATGACTCTGAGACGAGCTAGTCCAACGATGTGACAAAATAGCTACACAACAATTAACAAAAGAACTACAGGACCAGCTGCAAAAACTTTATAGTTCTCTAAATGGCTCTAAATATCTTCGACGTAATAATAATGGTACAATTGGGGCAGGATCAAGCACTGTTATTACACGAGACACAACTAAAACAATAATTAAAGTTTGACGTCTCGGTGATATGATTACGATAAATCTAACCAATAATACGCTAACAGGATATTTGAGAGCAAATCGCGAAAATGAAGAAAAACCTCTTTCTGCTACTCCAGAAGAGATTATTCAAATAAAAAGAGACATCCTAAAATGGATCATATATACCAATAAAAAATATTCAGAAGAAATAAAAAAGAGAAAACAATATTTAACCCCTCAATAACAGTACCCCCCAAAAAAAGAAGGAACTCCTTTACCAGAAATCCCCACACAACTTGATTGATGTCTTTACAATTATCAATAATTCTACCTTTTATAGACTTTACCCCACAAATTACTGTATTCCAACATCCAAAATTTGACAAAAAAAAACATATATAATTATGTATAAAAACTTTTTATCTTACCCTACAAGAGATGGATAAACAATTAGCTCAATCAGAAGTAAGCACTAATGGAAATATTGAAAATATTGATGAGCTTGATGTCAGTAACTTATCAATGGATCATGCTGACGAGCTTGCGGAGCAAGAAGAAAGCAGAGAACATCTCGATAAGCGTCTCAAGAAAATTGAAGAAAAATTAACAAAGGCAAACCAAGAATTGAAAGATTTACAACAAAAAGAACAAGATCTTATCAATGAAATTTCTCAACAACCCAAAGATAACCAAGAAGATTCAACGGTAAAAATTTAATTAACAAGAAGAATTTGGAGTCTCTTATACAACGTGGAATCAGAATTTTAGATGACGAAAAAATCTTTGAGCAGATTGCTAATCCTAATGGTTGAGAAATTTCTAACGAAGATACAAAAAAAATCTACCAATTAAATCATCCTAACGAAGACCCCAAAGAATATGGGGAATATATTGACAAAAATTTTTCTGAACACAAACAAATAGATTTTTTTACAGTATATAAAAACACTGAAGAATACATGAAATCCAAAAATAAATCATCATAAAGAGTCAGACTTTTGGCTCTTTTTTAATTCCAAAAAATAAATCTCTTTGATTTTTGAAAACACTTTTCCATAATCATGGAATATTTTTTATTTTCACAAGATACGATGAAAAAAATCTGACTTTTACTTCTTTTTTTGGGAATCTTGCATCTTATCGGATGTACGCAACAAGAAGACTCTCAGAATCCTTATCAACCTCAAAAAGAATGGACCAAAATACTTTCTAATAGTGGAGATTCTTGGACAAAAGAGAACATCGTTCATCCTCTAGAATGGGCACAATCTTTGGATTCAGAGGAACAATGAACTTGAGTCTATGAACCTTTTAGAAGTGAAAGTTGGGAGGATTCTTCTTTAAGATTTTTCTGGTCTGAAGGAGATCTTAGCAGATATGCGATTTACGATGATGCCACTAAAAACTGGATTTTTGATTGTTTTGAAGAGTGAGGAGGAGGATATGTTTCTCTTGCTGAGGATTTGAAAGATCAAGTGGATATTCAGAGTTGCAAAGAAACGTTTTGGAATCTTAGGATGGATCAGTTATTAGATTATCCTCTGACGAAAGGATATCAAAGGATCAAGGTCTATACGGGAATCTTTCAAGGAGATTTTATTGACCCTTCAAATAGTGTCTTATGAGATATTCCCCTTTCATGAAATGCTTGTTGGGATCTTCAAATCTTTCAAGGAAGCACCGGATATCTTTATAAATATAGTTTCGATGTAAGATGCGATTTGGAAGATATTCTCTACCACTCCACTTCTCTCTTTTTTACTTCTGATAAAATAATTGAAAAATCTGATCTTCTTTCAGGGAACAACTCAAAAACTCATATTCCTTTTCTTTCGATTGAGCCCCTTCAATTTTCAGGATCTTTTGGTGGTGCTTCTCTTCAGAAAGATCAAAAAAACACTTTTACGATCAGATGTTTTGAAGATGAAGATTTAGATCCAAGATTTAAAATGGGGTGATTTTATGACTCCAACTATCTTGCACTAACCACAATTAAGAATAAAGAAATTGCAGTTCCTTATACCAATTATAGCAATCCTCACGTAGCTTTTTCTTATGGACAAGAGAAACCTTATTTATGAGATTATCTTGAGGAATGTAAGTTTTTTCTTTCTCATGTCTCTGTAAAGATTCCTGATTTACCTTTTGATTTATTGGGGAATTTTTATTGGGCACAAATCTTATGGCGAGAAAATAGAACTCCCGAATCCCAATGTAAGACATATGACCAAGAATTTCAGGTAGGGAATGGGAATCTTTGTTATATCGAGGCCAATAATGATACCAACGTTATCGCAATTAAAAATGGGGATGCATTGGATATGAAAGGTTTTAGTATTGAGAGATTAGGACTCATGGGAGATGATGAATAAAATGTTTTTGAAAATAAAAAAAGGGACATCTTCCATTTTAGGAATCTATTCCTTCTTATAAACCAGTATTTTTCAATCTTTTATCTACTTCTCATACTTTTTCTCATCTTTGTTTTTGTTCGTCCACTGATAGGAGCAACAACAAATTCTGTTCAACCAGAAGGAGTTTTTGTATATCTATATCCATCAGGATCTACTCTAAGTCTTGTTTCTCGACAAACTTTTCTTCCTCTAATAAATCGATGATATTCCCCTCCTTTTGGATTTTTATATACTCAAATCACTCCTCGTTCCATTCCGTCTGTAAGATCCATTTTTCTCTTTGGATAATCAAATCTTTTAGATCCTTTAAGTCTAGAAGCTTGTTTTTGCTGTTGAGCTTTTTTCTTTGCAATTCCTTGTTTATTGGTTCTTGAAGCCATTCTTATATCGTATCTTTTTAAAATTCTTGATTAGCCACTAGTGGGGATCGAACCCGCTTCTCATCGTTACGAGTGATGTGTTTTACCGAATAAACTATTGTGGCATGTCTTTTTAAGTATAAGGAAAATCTTTTGAGATTCAATATTCATTCATAAAAAGGTCTCAAGAAAAATTGACAAAAAAAAAAAAAAACGATATAATTATAATTTTTTGTTAATTTATATTTATAAATAGCAATCTTAAACCATCCTCAATCAAATTTTTATTCTTTTTCATTGATGATTGAACCATTCTTAGCATATCAACAGTTTAAACAAAAAGAACTTTTAAGGGTATTAAATCTTCCTCCTAAAAAGAGTTTTTTCGCTATTATCAAAAGTCTCTTTCAAACGAACAATCATTTATGATTTCCTGAATTTTCAAAAATCGATAAAAATCTTAGTTCCTATTTATCTTCTCTGACCAAAGAAAATTATGCAGAAAGAACAGAACAATATTTAAAGGAACTTGTTTATATCAGAAAAAAAGAAGAAAATCCTGAATGTAAACTTGCATTATCTTATATCAAGAGTAGAATCCTTGATAGGAAGGACGAACTTTTTTATGGCTTTACGCATCCCCTTGAACTTTTAAAAAGGCATTTAATTAAAGGAGATATTTTACTTTTGAGCAAAAAGAATAGATTATCTATCGATCTCTGAAGTAATCTTCTTAAATGTGTAAATGATCTTTATTTAACCAATTTTACGCATTGTATGATTTTTTTAAAAAAGGATAGAGATGCGATTTTAGTGAGACATGCGACCCAACGAACTTCTCAAGGAATTGCTTGAATTGAAGAAACATCATTAGAAGATTATCTTTTTAGTCGTAGCAGATGTAATGTTATTGGATGTGATATTTTAGTTTTGAGGCCAAAAGATAGGATAAAGAAATCTATTTTAAAATTTAGTGAAGAAAGAGTTTGAGGAAAATATGATTTTGAAGCAGCTTTGTTGCAAGGATTAGACATTGAACAAACGGAAGATGAAAGGTATAATTGTGTAGAACTTATTACTCAGGGGATTAATTCTCAAAAAGAATCTTACCAAAAGCTTAGAAAGAAAAAGTTTCCTAATGATTTCCTTGCATTTCTAGATGATTTTAGACCGTTATATTTAACTACTTTGAAAAAAAAATAAAAAAAAGGACAGAATTTTCTGCCCCCTTTACTCATTTCATGTAAAATCATCTACATTTACCGTACAATATTTTGCTGTATCAGAATCATGTTCAGTGTCCATCGTACAAGTCCATCGACATTGATTATCTCTACATCCCATAGCTGCTAAAAATCCCTTAACACAGAAATTCTGATCATTATTCTTTTCATCCAAATGGAAAAAAGTTCTAGAATATTTACTCCAAGGTGCAGATGGAGTTCGAGAAATAAAGGAATCTCCAATAAGTCCTGCTTTGTAGGTAGTTTCTTTACTCGTAACCTCATACCCATGTACAATAGAAAGACATTCTGCTGCTTCGTTTTCATTCGTTTTTTCATCACTTTCAGACTTTTCTTCTTTTTTCTTCACTTTTAAGGAAGATGATACTCCATTTTCTGCATCAAGAAGTTTTGCCGTTCTATAAAACATCACCGCTAATTCTCCTCTATTTGCCTCCCCATCTACTTTTGACCATTTTGCAACATTAAGCCCATCTGCAGAAATCCAATCCGTTAAATTTTCTTTTGAATAATAATTTTGATACCAAGGATTATTTGATTCATCAAGTTTTTGATAGACAATTCTCGTAAGAACAGCAAGCGCCTGAGCATTGGTAAGTTTTGCTTTTGGATCAAATTTACCTGAATATCCGTTGAAAAGTCCAATTTTACAAGACTGTACAATATTCTCTGTCAAAGTTCGATCAGCAGTCGCAATATCAGAAAACGTACAAGTAGCATCAGAATTTACTTCTTCATCTTTATCAAAGATATTTTCTGCTAACACTCAAAAAAATTTAGAAGCCTGTTCTCTATTGATAGAATTTTTTGCCATAAAAGAATCTGGTTCATTATATCTTGTCATTCCATGATCATACATCCATTGAATAGCTTCCTCAAGTTCTGCTTGATATTTCGAATTATCCTCAATTACCACAAAGGCATCTTTTACATTTCTTCCAGGACCAGCAATTTTTTCTCCTTCAAAATAAATTGCAGTCGATCCTCCAGCATCTAGTTGAATAGCATCATTACATCCAAATTCACTTTGAATATATTCCGCCAATCCGACAAACGTTACTGCATTAACTTTTCCAAAATAAACCGTCTTTTTATCCGCAGTACTACAGATAAATTCTTTCATTGCTGCTTTCCCCTGTTTACCATCACCATTCATTTCAGCATTATTATAAGAAACATTTCTTCCGTCAACTAAAAGAACATGCATTGCTAATCCGTTTTCAATTTTTGAAAATTCGGAATTATACCAACCACCATTCTCTCGACTTCTAGTGGCATTGGTAGCCATCAAAGGAGTTCCATCTTTTTGAAATCCGAATAAAGCTCTCGTTTCTCCTAAATCATCTCCATACACTGCTCTTTTTCTTCCATTTCGAATCGCAATCATATCAGAATCTTGATCTGCAGGATTTTTTGCATAAGCATTAAAAAAAGCTCCATTGATAGCACTAACTCCTCCAACTTCTTCCATTAAAGTCTTTACAGATTTTGGAGCTTGTCCATTGGGAACGGCATTGACTATAATTTTATGAGTATCATCAAGAGTAACCTTAATCACATCATATTTTGATGTTGTAAGTCTTTCTTGTGCTGCAAAAGTCGTTGATACAAAACACATCAACGCAAATAAACTTAAAAAAATTTTTCTCATAGATACCAAAAAAAAGATAAAAAAGCTGAATATTTCTCATGTTATATAAAAAAGAGAGAAGAATTCAACTTTCTTTTAAGAAAAATATCCTATAAATCAAGAAAAATAAGAAACAATTTTAAAACTATGATTTTGCAGCCTCACGAACCCATTCAAAACGATTACAATCGATATCCATCGGAACTGTACAATCAGCCCCTAGAACAATCCCAATTTTTCCAGATTCTGTCAGAATTCTTTTTGTTTCTTTTTGAATTTCTTCTTTAGTTCCACGATAAAGAATTCCTTGTTTGGTATTTTCAAATCCTCAAATAACCGTCTTTCCAGCAAAAATCTTTTTCCCTTCAGAGAGAGAAACTCCTTCTACTACAGAAGCAAAACTAATAGCCTTTACTGGGTAGTCTGCAAAAATATTCAAATCATTTTTCGCCCCTTTATACCCGCATACATGAAGAATATTGATTCCTCAAAACTCATTAGCATCCTTAAGCACCGATATTTCTGTAGGACTAATAATTTCTCTATATACATCAGAACTTATCCTTGAATCTTGGATCATCTGAGCACTGAGATAAATTCCATCAGCGTTCCCCTTATGAATGATAGCATTCACAAGTTTTGAAGTATTTTGTGCTATAATATTAAGAGTATCTCTTACGATCTCTTTATCCTCTTGGATTAAATCTGCTAATTTTTCATCTCCTCCTACCATCCATTTCAAACTTGTTGCAGGAGCGAAAATATTATAAAAGCTTAAAATCTCTCCTCCAAAAGTATCTGTTAATTCTTTCACTAAAGAAGCCTGATCTTCAATCCACTTATCATGTTCATCAAGCAGTTTTACTTTTTCCAAATCTGCTACTCCTTTTACCTCTTGGAGAATTTTTTCTGTCTCTGGTTCAAAAAAATATCCATCACTCATAATTTTAATAAAGTCAGGATGGTAGGTTTCTACAAACTTTTTATGTCCTTGAATATTTATGTCTCTCATTTCGGAATTTTGATAGACTGATTGTACAGGATGTTCCCCTGTAAAATGAAACCGAAATCCAACCGGAACACGAGGTACAGGAAGATTATTAAAGGCATCTAAAACTAATTTTCTTTTATTTTCCATGCTTCTTTAATACAAAGTAAAATAAAAAAAAGAGAGCAAAAAAACTCTCTAATTCTCAATCAAATAATGTAAAATTCCATGAATAACTTTTGAAGCTCCATCACGAGAATATCTTTTTGTTAATTCTACCATTTCATTGATAAGGACTTCCTTAGGAGTATGGAACACTAATGACTCCGTATATCCGAGTAGAAAAATTGCTTGATCCATGAGATCCATTTCTTCATATTTGAATGTTGTTACATATTGATTAACTTTTGTATGAACTTCTTCTGCATAATCGAAAGATTTTTCCAACATCTTTTCAAGATAGGTGAGATCAATTTCTTTTTCTTTCCATTCTTCAAAAGAATAAGAAGGAAGAGTATCAACTTTTTTTACTTTCCAAGCTTCATAAGCAAATTGTAATTGATACTCAAGAATATCGTGATACGATTCAGACTTTTTTTCTCTTACTTTAGTGAGAATCGTCTGATATTCTTCTCTTGAGATTTCTCGTGTATCTTGAAATTCTACTTCTTCTTTGTAATCCTCCATTTCTTGAGTCAATTTTTTTTCAAAAACCCCAAAATCTCCAGGAATGACAATCTTATCTTCTTCAGAAATCATCTCTTTCATTTTCTCTTTTTTTTCTTCCTCCTGTCCAATTTTTTCATAAGCAGAACAGATTTTCCCTGCAAAGAAGATTTCATAGAGACAAGATAAAAGGATTTTACGAGAATTAATTCTTTGAGAAATAGATACTTTTTCTTCAGACATTGCGATGAAAATCAAAAATAAAAGAAAGCTTCATACTGAATGCTCAATATGAAGCCTCTATCTTTTCCGAAACTATGCTTCTACAACGGTTTCCTTACTTGAAGCTTTAATAGTAATTACTTGTTTACCATTATGATATCCACAAACAGGACAAACTCTATGTGCTAATTTTGTAGCTCCACAATTTGGGCAAACACTTGTTTGATATTTGTCTGTTAATTTCTTTAAATTGATAGTTTTCCAAGTAGAATGTCTTCTATGAGTTTTCATCTTGGAAATTTTATTTCTTGGTGCAATATTCATTGAAATACTCTAAAAAAATAAAAATCTGATTTTCTCTAATTATTCAGCTTCAGGAATAACACTTACAGTTGTTTTTGTATAAGTTCTTCCATCAAATCTTTTGAATTTTTTCTTTCCAAAAGTTACAATACCATCAACAGAAGCATGAATTGTAAAATCACTTGCTTCATAAGTATTTTTTCCACATTCATATTTAGAACCATTTTGTCTAATAATAATATTTCCAGCATAAGCTTTTTGCCCTCCGAAAATTTTAACTCCACGAAATTTTGGTTGTGAATCTCTTAGATTCTTTGCCGCTCCGGCCGCTTTTTTATGTGCCATACTAATTACACTAAAATAAAATAAATAAGCAACTTATCGGAAGATTCGTGGTTGACAGCCCATGATGAATCTCAAAATAAGCTATTTTCCCCATTCTTATCATTAAGAAAAAGTACTAGTATTCTATATAATGATTTAGATTTTGTTTTCAAGTAGTTTTCAGTTTTTTTTGAACTTTATTTTTCAAATGGACAAATCTTAAATCATAAAAGTCAAGTCTTTTTTAGAATGAGATTTGTTTTTCCTAAGGATTTTTATATATAGAAATAGACTTTAATTCATTTTTAATATATGGAAATCGGTGCAGTTGTTGGAGCTATTTTACTGAGTTTAATTGGTCTTGTTGGAGCAATTATTCCTGGAATCCCTGGGCCTCTTTTGTGATATGGAGGATTAATTTTGATTCAGATTTTTCTATGAAATCCTTTTTCTTTACAGTACCTTCTCATCTGGTGAGGAGTTAATATTCTTTTGATCATTGCTGATTTTATCCTTCCTTTGATTGGAACAAAGAAATTTTGAGGAACGAAACGAGGAAATACAGGATGTATTATTTGAACTTTAATCGGACTTTTTGCGGGACCTGTTGGAATTATTTTTGGACCTTTCATCGGAGCTTTTATCGGAGAACTTGTTCATCAAAAAGAAGTTCATCTTTCCTTAAGAGCAGCTTTTGGATCATTTTTAGGATTTATTTCTGGAGTAATCTTAAAAATAGTGGTAGGATGTATTATGTTAGCGGAAATTATCTCTGTTTCTATGCAACATCAGTTTTTCTAATCAGATTTTTACTTTTTTAGTGTAAAGCATTTCATGAATATTGACTTTAATAATACTCTAATAGAACAACAAGAAAGAGAAGAAGTAAAAAGAAAAAAGAAAAAAAATCTGATTTTTCTTATGAAAAGTTGTTTTTTGATGGGGGTGTTTGCTTTCATCGTTTGTTTTTCTTTTGCTCCTCAAGCTTATTATTTTTGATTTGTTTCCTCTGATTGGAGTCTGGAAGATATGACCTTTTTGGAAGAAGAATATTATATCAAATTACCACTTTTGGGGTATATTTTCGATCATCCTGACATTGAATATCAGTTATCTCAACTAGAAAAAATTGCAACGACTCTCTGAACTTGAAGAATATACACTCTTACTCTTTCTCCTTACGATAAGACCGCAACAGCAGTCGCTAATGGAGAATACGATGAACAATATCTTCTTTTTTTCGATAAAATCAAATCTCTCGGGATGAAGGTTATTTTCCGTACCATGCATGAAATGAATGGAGGACGATATCCTCGAGCAAGTAATCCTTCAGAATTTAAAAGAGCCTGGCAACATGTTCGAGAATTATCAAGAATGCTTGAATTAGATCAGAATTCTCTTCTTTTTGATTTTTCGGTCAATCATCGAGACATGCCTACCAAAGGATTTCCAAATCAAAATGCTGTTTTATTTCAATGCAATCAAAATAAACATCCTACTTGGGAACATTGTCCCGTTTTTGAAGATTATTACCCAGGAGATGACTATGTCGATGTTGTCTGAGTAAGTTTCTATAATTGGGGGAAAGCAAATTCTAATAGACTTCGACTCTCTCCTCAAGAAATTTTATATGATAAAAACCGAAATACCTTTGAAAGATTGAAAAAATTTCAAAAACCAATCATGATCGATGAAGTTGGAACAAGTTCTATTTGGTATAATGGAGCTTATTCTCCTCAAAAGACAAGAGATTTCTATCAAGCAGGAGATTTTTCTAAAAAGGAAGAATGGCTTGAACAACTTAAGACTTTTCTCGTAGAGCATCCTGAAATTTGGGGAGTTTCGTATTTTAATATCGATTATACTAATGGATATCTTTACAATGCCTTTTGAGAATGAGATTGGGCGATTGTAGATTTTCCTCACAATAGACTATTTCAAGGATTTTTCTCTTTATTGGGAGCAAGTAACCTTGATAAAACTCAGATTTTTTCTCTTTTTCAAACTGAAAATCAATTTTTCAATCAATGATGAAATTCCTCTTTTGATACTACTATACCATTTCAAAAAGAAGAAAATTCTGAAGATTCTTTTCAGGAGGCTAAAGAAGTTCACGAACCTTCAAATTTTGAGATCGATACTACCGTTTCTCTTTTTGAACAATTAATTAAAAGCACTGCCACGAATAATCATGAAGAAATACAAATGTATCAAGATCTCCAGAATATCTCCTTTGATGATGATATTATTGATCAGAGTATTCAATATTTAGCCCATAAATATCAACATATTTAAGATTATTTCAGGGGAAGAGAATTTTGACAAAAATCAAAAAAATCACTATAATTAAGTGATTTTTTATTTTATTTTCTCCCTTATGATTATTGAAAGAACTCCTGCTCAACAAGAGGAACAAGATCGTGTAATGAAATATTTATCTCTTTTTAATGAGATTGATAAATATTTTGATAAAGTACTTGGTACAGAAAGATTTATGCCCTATAATGATAAAATTAAACAAATTATCCAAGGACATTACCCAATTTCTTGGTTTGTAAGAATGTTTCAAAATGAACTCAAGTATTTTTGAGAACTTAGAAATAATATTTCTCATGGTTTAAAAGTTGATGAATATATTTATGCCATTCCAACCCAAACTGCCATTGATAAACTTTCAGATTTTGCTGATAAAATTGTCTCTCCTCCTCTTTGTATTGAATATTTTCGTAAAGAAGTCCACAGTGTTCAATACACCGATTCCCTTAAAGACCTTCTTATTGCCATGAAAGAATATGGGTACACTTACATTCCTGTCTATAATGGAGAAAAATTTCTCTGAGTTGTCACGGAAAGCGGAATTCTCCAACGATTAGCTGAAGTCATGCTTGAAGAAAATTACATTGATCTCTCCAAAGCACGTATTGAACATCTTCCTATTTCCAATTCTAATAAAGATTTTGTTTTTGCTTCTTCGAATATTAATATTTATCAAGCTGATGAAATTTTCACTTCCAAAAAGAAAAAAGGAAGAGGACTTTGAGCTTTATTTATCACAAAAAACGGAACTTCCGCTGAAAAAATCATCGGAATGATTTCAGGAAATGATTTGGCACTCATGGATGATTTAGTGCGTTAATTTTTTAGTCTAAATCCGTGATTTTCTCAAACGCATAAGGGACCTGCAATCCTCTAGTCATTCTTCGTATCAATTTTTTTTCTTGAGTAAGGAAACTTTCACTTTGATTGGAATATATCGTGACAGAATATTCAGATTTTTCCTCTTTTTCTGTAAGGCTTGTAAAACTCTCTTCTAAAAATGAAAAATCATGAAATCTTATTTTGTGAGCATTGAAACAACTTTTGATACTTCTCTGCATTTCAAACATACGGTAATGCATAGGAACAAAGCTATCGATTCTTGCATCTTTAAAATATCTAAGATCATTTTTCATCGTTTTGATGAGATAAGGATTATGCACTCAGAGATTTTGAATAGCATACATCCAAGAAGATTCAGACTTTACTCGGTAGCAAAAGGGGAAATGAAATTTTTTGGTGGCTTGTTGTTTTTCTGTAAGAGAGAATTTTTGTGCTTCTCCAGAAATAAGTTGTTGCACTTCGTCTTTGCTCGCAAAATCGGTTAAAATTCCGATTTTCCCTACTAAAGAATACGGAAACATGAATTGATGTAAATAAGTCGAAAAAAGAGGAAGAATCTGAGCTTTTAGGGAAGAATTTTGTAAAAAATAAAGTTCATAAACAGGATCGAGGATGATCTTTTCAACTCCCTTTTGAAGCAAAAAATCAATTTCTTTCTCCATTTGGTTAATAAGATAGAGAAAATCTTGTGTTCAAAAAGGGAAATTCGTCTGATCTCTAAAAATAAGATACGAATGATCAAATTTTGCTAAAACTCTAAAGAGGGATAACGTATCATTTCCAGAACTAAGAATTCAAATCTTCATCGTTGGTCTTTTGTCAGTTAAAATATTGTTGTACCGATTCTACTAATTCTTGCAAAGAAGTTGCATTTTGGATTTTTTCTATCTGATCCTTCTGGAAAAGAAGAAAAGCAAGTTCACTTTCAGGATCAAGTTTTTTCTCCTCCCCTTCCAGATTTTTTTCTTCTTTTATTTCTTCTCCAATTTCTCCCTCTTGAGTAGATCATGTCAAATTTTGCATTTTTCGAGAAAGAACATTAATTTGATATTGTAAACTTCGTTTTTTATGCAAAAGATCTTCGGATAAATATGCTTTATATCTCAGGAAAATTGTTTTTTCAAATTGTTCCATTTTATCTAAAATCTGTTTTTTGACATTCCCTAACATCAAAAAAATTTGCTGTTTATTTTTGAATAATTTCGTTCGATAAGGCAAATCTTGTTTACTCTGAATATGACGAAAAATATCTTCTAGTTCTTCATAGGTATCATTCATTTTAGATTCTACATTTTGAAGATAACTACTACATTTTTTAGAATCTTCTGTTGCATTAAAATAAAGAGTAATTTCATCGTCTTTTAGAGAACAAAATAATCTCTCTTCTAAATAAGAAAAGCAGGTTCAGAAGATCATCATTCCACTAAATGTCGTAAGCATTGCTTGTATCCATATTTTTCAATGTTTCATCTTATCAATGAAGATAAAAGAGTCTATTTCGCAAAAAGAAGTTGTTTAATCCTAAGCCAAAAATTTTCCTCACTCAATTTTCCTTTTTTAATATCTGATTCAATCGAAATTAAACCATGTAAAAAATTAGTTATATAAGATTTTTTTTCAAGAAGACTCTTCATTTTTGAAAGATTTTTTTTGAGAACAAAGGGATGTATTTTCAATTCAGAAGCAAGAATCTTTGAATCTTTTACTCCCTTTTCATAAGCATCCGCCAAGAGAATAAAATTTTTAATCCCTCGATGAAAGAAACCAATCATTTGTGCTCGATTTGCTCATTCAGATTGCATATTTTCAAGATATTTATATGCCTTCTTTTGATCTTCTAGCATAATATCAAAAAAATCAAAATTATTTTGTTCCGGAGTAAGATACAGAAATTCTTTCAAATTTTGCACAGTATACTGCATTTCTGGATGTACTTTTTGATATTCTGAGAGTTTATCAAGTTCACTTTCGATACGAAATTGATCACTTCCAATATACTCCGATAAAGCCTCGATCTCTGGATTTCAGAGTTTTACTCATAAAGAATCAGATTTTTCTTTTATGAAACTTTTGATGCCCCTTTCATCCAAAAGAGGAAATTCTTTCATATTTTCTTTTGGAAAATCTTTGAAAAACTTTGTCCTCTTGTCTGGCTTATACGAAATAAGAATTAAAATAACTCCATCTGGGATCCCACGAGTAAAAATATCTTTCGTCAGAGGTTCTATATCATCCACTTTAAGGGTATTTCACGAAGTTGAATCAATTGGCATACCGCTTAAAATCACCATTTTATGAGCAGAAAAGAGTCAACCTCCATACAGATGTTGTTCAATTTCTTCCGTATTTCGATTGAAAGGACTAAAAAAATGCACGGTCCCATCAGGATATTTTGCAAGAAAATTTTGATACCATCTTTGGAGTTCTTGGGTGAGAGTATAATGATTTTCCCCAGTAAAAAGAGTGATCGTCTTCTGCATTATACGGAAAAGAAATAAAAGTCTGACTTTTTTGGAAGTATACTAATCTCTTGTTTTTTTTCAAGTAAGGGGAAAGCAGAAACATAAACATATTTATGTATATATTTTCTTAAAAGTCAATTTTAAGATCATGCAAAAATTCCTGCTGCTTGACAAAAAAAAAAAACGGATATAATCATGATACTTTTATACTATAAATTTCCAACCATGGCTATCACACAAGAAGAACTTCTTCAATACAGAACCACTTTACAAACTATCATTGATAAATATCTTCCTCCTGAAAAAAGATTTTCTGTTGAGAATTTTTCGGAAGAATGATTATTTGATTTAGCGTCTTTATTACTCGAAAAAGACGAAAACAAAAGAGAAAAAATTTGGAAACAAATCAAAAAGAAAGAAGATAAAGCCATTCAGAGATTTAAAAAAGCAGAAAAGGCCTTTCTCAAAGAATCCAATATAATTAATAAAAAAGTCTGAGAATATACTACTGTTCTTAATGCTATGAAAGAAAACGATAATCTTATGAATCAAATTTTTCTTGATCAAAAATTGGATAACCAATTAGATTCATAAAATAGCAAACATTTACTTTTACATTATAAATTTAATAATTATGCCAATAGGAAAGATAGAATATAACGACATTTATATAAATAAAAAGGAAGAAGAATTTGCTGAGGAAGTTGAAAACAAGTTCAAACAAATTGATGTGCGATGAATGAGAGATGATCAAGAGATTTATGAAGCTTGACAAATAGTTCTTGATGATTGTATTAATAAGATTACAAATGCAAAAGCAATGCGAGTAAATAATAAAGAAATTCAAGGAGACAAAGTTATTGAAACACAAAATCTCTATATGGATGAAGCACTAGAATCGCTCAGAGAAAGTAAAAAGCATTTTCAAGAAAGACGAAATAAAGTTGTAGAGGAACATAACCGATTAGGACTAGGGTGTCGTATTACTACAACTACAGAAAACAAACAACTTATTGCTGGGATTGCAAATATAATCGAGAAAGCAGAAGAAGATGCTCTCAAAACAATTAGACTAAAATGCAATCCGATGCAAGAAACTAAGAATGCAGTATTAGAAAGTTCTATTAAAACTGATGAAAATGGAAATTATATTATCGACAACTGAGAGATAGTGAGACAAAAGCCAATGTATGAAATGAGTAACGATGGAACTTTAACATTCACAAATAGATGTAACAGTCTTCTCCCTAAATATGCTTTCCAAGGGCTTTTTAAAAAAGATGAAATTTATGAGATTGATTATGCTGGATGTAAAAAAACAAGTATTATAGAGAGGATAAAAAGATTAACATGAGAAACTAAACTCTTACTTACCAAAGATCCATCATGAAATTTTCTCTTAATGAACTCAAAATGAGAAATACGAGAAAATGAAACAATTATTTATGAATGAGTTACTCTTAAAAGAGATTCCCTCAAAACCTATGAAGCACGGCAGGAGATCGAACAACAAAAAAAAGGACTTTGAAGAATTACTGCTGATATCGACTCCATGAGAGATCCAGAATTTGATCCACAATTAAAAGATCTTTTAAAGGATATTCCAAACGGATTAAAATCAAAATTACATAACCTTTCAGTTCCAGAATACAGGAAATTTCTTGTTGCGACTGAAAATAGATTAGCAGATCTTCTCAAAGATGCAAGATCACAGGGATACGAATTAGCAGTTCCAGAATGTATTACAAAATTACGAACTAGCAATGGATGTATGGAACTTCATCTAATCAATGAACAGGATGAAATGACTAAAAAAATTTGGTTCAATGATGAGATTCTATGAGAAAAATTATATAACTTAATTGGAGGTAGTGAATGAGATTATAAAGAGTATTTAACAAAAAGGGTACAAGCAAAACGATGAACCTTTGAAGTTTTTGAAAAATCAAATCTCATCGATCTAAAAGCAGAACAATGAGAGAAATGTCTAACTTCACAAGAAATAATGTGAATCAAAGGAGGAATCGCAAAACTTACGCAACTAATAGATAATTTTAGAAATAGTGAAGGAGATAGTTATGATGACGACGACTTTAGACTTGTAAAAATGAAACATCTTCTGAGAGATGCTAAATATTCTCTATGAAATACAAATCTTATATCAAAAGATAAATTCATTAAAAATATTATTAATCCTTTTTGGAAAGAATGGAAAGAATTTAAAAATATTCCTGAAACTATAACTAAAATGTCAGGAAACAAGTGAACAACTACACGAAATCCTGATTATGATAAACAATATAATAATTTACAATCTATTTTTTTCTGAGAATTTGGAGAACAAGATAAAGCGATTAGAGGCTTATGAACATTTCACCGTGTTTTGGATAAAACAGAAACCAGTTTCGTGGGAGATAGTATTGCTCAGAAACTTAAAACTAAAGATAAAGATCTTAATAAATGTCTGGATGAGATTGACAACATATTATCTCTTGATCCAGAAAATGATCTAGATGACAAGGGAGAACTTAAAGATAAAACAAAACAAGCTATTATTGACGAACTCTATACAGCAGCAGGTACAAACAATCTTATGGATAAACTAATAGAAAAATGTTTTATCCCTCAAGAACGAGCATCTGATCCAGAAGTACAAAAAAAAGTAAATGATTTAGCTGAATCTCTGAAAAAACAACAAACATTTATCGATTCACTAAATGAAAATACTATTATTAAACAAGAAGAACAAGAACTATTACAATTACAAGCAAAAGAAAATAAAACATACGAAGAAAGGACAAGACTACAAACTTTACAATACTTAAAAGAACATCCTGATGAAGCAAGAGAAATTCATGAAAAATCTCTTACCATGATGAAAACCTGAATTAAATATCTTTGAATTGATGAGATTTTAAGGAATAGTCTCATGCCTATTTTTGTCGATAAAGGATGAGGAGCAGAATGAGCTAATGCTAATATTTATGAAGATATTATCGGATTTTGAGCATTCGATTTAAGCGATGAGAATGCACAACTTATGGGAGAAATTTTGAAAGAAATTGCTATTACTGTTGCTATTGGTGTTGCCACAGGATGAGTATGAGCTTTTGCTTTATGAACTATCCTAAGATGATGAGCTTTATTAGCAAGAGGTGCAAAATGGATAAATTTAGCCAATAAAATTGTTAAGATTATTAAAGTGTCAAAAACCGCATGGAAAGAATTAAACACCATTCAAAAAGCTGGGAAATTATTATATACAAGTTCTGCTTTATTATTAGAATGAACTGCTTTCAATGCAGCTTCCAATATAGTTCATGCCGTAACTAATGGTACTTCATTAGACAATCTTGATCTTAATCCAATCTCTAAAGAAAATATTAAAACAGCCGCTTTTCTATGATGTATGTCCTTATGAAATCAAATAGGAGGAAAGCTGATTACGAAAATAGGACAAAAGACAAAACTCAATATTGATCGAGGTAAAGGTCTTCAAGAAGCTGCAAACAAAAATCCTGCTGTTCGATGAGCATTGTTATGAAGTGAGATATGAACTATGCTAGCTTCTGAACAAGTTATAAATCTTACTTTCTGATATGATGTAGTTGATCCAGAAACATGAGAAGTCCACACAGAACGTTCATTACAAGCACCAACACAAGCAGACTTGATTCAAATGATTGGAATGGTCTTAGCCTTCAAAATGGTAAAACCTCAGCTTTGGGCAAAATATGAACAAAAACTCTCAGAATGAACTTTAGAAATTTGCAGAAGCACTGTATCAGGGGAATTCCTATTTAGGACTCCGGAAAAATGATTAATCCCTTTCAATTTAAATACTGAAAACCAATATTTCAATTGAAAATATCATAAATTTGAAGTTACGGAACAGCAAGCTCTCTGAAATAGTCAAATGATGGATTCTTTAGTAAAAGACATAAATGCAAATAATCAAGCTGAAAAACTTCAAACACTAAGACAAGAAATATCAACCCAATATCAACAAGCAACATGAAAAGAATTAACTCTTACAGACGAACAACTGTTGTCAATAATAGATGCTCATGAACAAGATTGAATTCTAGGAGAACTTACTCTTTGACAGTTACATAGAAAAGTTCAAATATTAGATAAAGTTATTCAAGATAAAGATGTAAGAAGATTTTTACTGGAAGCTGGATTTTGTGGAAAATTTTCCACGCCTTTAGTATGAAAATATCCATCTCTGAGACCGAATATATCACTTGAGCAAACACACAACCGATACAAGGAGCAAGGTGCAAAGGAAACGGGAAAGAAAGCTACTATTCGAGATTTTCAAGGAATAACTCCTGAAAAAAAACCAGATATCCCACTAAAAAACTGAGATATTATAAAATTTTGATATTGATATGGAGTCTTCTTATCAGACAAAATAGTTCCTATCGATTTTGAAACAATGTTTGTTCTTATGGGGAATCAATTTCCTGACCCCTGACTCAGAAGACGAGGAAATCGAAATTGAATCTGTAAAAACATGTGAATAGGAATTTTAAGAACCAACGAAACTTGTTATTTATACCATCCAAGTCTTAAACAATTAATTGATTTAGGTAAAATAGGAGATATCAAAGCAAACCCACAATGATTACATCTCTTTACTGAGTCTCAGAATATTGATTTTAAAATTGATGCAAACACATTGGTCCGAACTATTAAGGATAAAAATGGTAACGAACATACTATTGATTGTTCAAAAGAATACCCACTAGAAAAACCAAACAGCAAAAACAACAATAAAGAATATTCCGAACATATAAGACAAGAAGAACAACATTCTGAACAATTATCACCTAAAGAAACAGTAGAAGTACCAAATGAACCACCTCTGTTACCTAAGATACCTGAACAAAAATTGGATGCGTTAAAATCGCAAGAAGGAAACTTTTCTTGATGGTGAGAATATCAAAAAGCAACACTTGATTTATTTTGAGAAAATCGAGTCCCAAATTTTTGTTGGGAAATCACACCTTGACGCCAGTATTATGAAATACAAGACCTTCAAAATTGATTTCTCAAAATTTCTCCTTGAGGTGGGAATATAAATGCTACTGTAGATGTTATTATCGAAAACTGAACAATAATTGCATATTATAACTATGATACACAGAAATACATTTCAAAAACAAAATGAGAAATTTCTGAAAGAGAATTTATAATACTCAAAGAAGAAGCAAAACAGAAAAAACTACAAAAATGGGAAGAACTTAAAAAGCAAAAAATAAGAGAAGAACAAGAAGCTATTGAAAATAATAAGATCCCTTTTGTAGATGCAAATAAGATCCGTATGTTCTGACACCAGTCTGAATGATTCGATTATCCACATCGACCTGACGGAAATCCTATGCCTTGATATGGCCCCCGATCTCTCATAGAGAATCAACTAAATGTAAAAGGAAAACCAATAAGTATCAATCATCAAAATTGATATACTTTTCTCTCAGCAACCGTTTTTGCAAAAAGTAGATCTGAAGCTTCATGAATACAATTCTCCAGTTATATCCCAGATGAAATATGTCTCAGATTTTATGAAGAATATCAAGAGAATTTAGAAGGTACCTTACAAAATAAGGGAAATAAAAAAATTGATCCAGTAGAAGCAGCGAATTTAATGAATACTCTTATTGCAGAGCGAACAGTATCTTCTTTATCATTTAAAAAACACTTTGAAGAAATACTAAATCCTAGTGAAAGTCCTCAGATAGCCATAGATATACCGGAATGTTGGAGGAAAAAATAGATAAAAATATTGCACAAATTACAAGTAGAGTATTTTTTCTATTTTGTAAAAGAACACTTCTTCTATTTTTTCTGAATTACTTCATAAAAATTCGTTGGATTAATAACTTGATAAGTACAATTTTCATATCACTCTTTAAAAGCTTGTGGTAGTGATGGATTTTTCTTTTCAGATCGTTTGATTTCATAAGTATTTAAATGAGCTCAAAAATCTGTTTCTAAAAAATCGATCTCACTTCCTGTTGTAGTCCTCCAAAAAAAAGGATTGTAATGAATTCCATGATTTTCTAAAAATTTCAATCTCTCAGCAATAATAAAATTTTCTCGAAGATGTCAGATATCAGATCTCATAGTAATATCTTGAATATTATGAATCAATCCATTTCTAATTCAAACATCTCGAAAATAAATCTTTTGCCCCATTTTCAATTCATTTCTTAAATTACGAGAAAAAGAGGAAAGACGAAAAATAATAAACGCTTGCTCCAAAAGTGCTATATATCTTTGAATTGTTTTTACATCCACTGATAAAAGAGTTCATAATTCACGATATGATACCTCTGATCAAATTTGTAACGCTAAAGTTTGTAACAATTTTACAATTAAGTCAGGCTTTTTTAAACTTTCATAAAGAAAAATATCTTTATAGGTATAAGCTTGTACCAATTCGAGTAAATCATCAATATTATTATTATTCACTATCGAAGGATAACATCCATAATTTAAGAGGCTATTCAAATATTGCTTATGGTAATGCATCGGCACATTTTCGAAGATTTCCTCAATAGATAAAGGATGCAAATAAAAGGTTTTCGTCCTTCAAGTTAAGGGTTCTACAATATGATTTGCAAGATCGAAAGAAGATGATCAAGTTGCTATCACTTGTACTTCAGGAATATTATCTACCATCAATTTGATAGTATTTCCAATATTTTTGATCTTTTGTGCTTCATCAATAATAACCGTTTTATAATTTTTTACCCAAAGTTGTAATTGAGGAAGAGAAATGTTTGAAAGAAACTCTACTGTAAAAAAATCATCTCAAGTTACAAATAACGTCTCCTTTTGATTTCACCATAATTTTTTACAAAGAGTTGTTTTCCCTACTTGTCTTGCTCCATAAATAATGATAGCTTTTCATTGTCCATAAGCATTAAGAAGCTTATTTTCAATCGTTCTTGAATACTGCATTATATTTTAAAATATGATAAAGTTATTTCAATTATAAACATTCTACTCCACAAAATCAATCTTTTTTGTAGACTTTACTCCACAAATTATATCTATTTTGTGGAATTATATGAAAAGATTTTGATTTATGGTAGATATTTCACTATTTTACATTTCTAAAAAACTACTTCTATCAACATAGGGGAAAAAAAAGATACAACACTTTCCAAAATAAAATAATTTCACTATTCTCAACAAAAAGATTAAAAGTTTCATTTTTCAATAAGTATTTTTTGAAAATCTAGAAGATCACCATAAATAGCTTTTAAATCAAAGTAATAACCATTTTTCTTAAGAAAAGGTTTTAACTCTGTTTCAATTTGAGACTCTAGAAATTCATATTGATTCAATAATGTTCGCTTTAATTCTTTAATTTCTTTGCATTTTTGAATAATCACATTCTCATGAGCAAAGATATCCAGTCATGCTTTTTGAAGATACCATAGATCAAAAAAATCCCTAATAGCAGGTTTTCTACGAGTCAAAGCTGTAGTACATTTTTCAGCTATCATCTCCTCTATTGAAAGACATTGTATTCTTGGGACAAAACATAAAGATTTTTTAATGGAAGATGAAGGAAGGAAGGAAGGAAGGAAGGAAGATCTTTTATTACACTTTTAAAATATTGTTTTGGAGTATACATAAATTCAATTTTTATTTGTTGAGATGATCAATCCATAAAACTATCGTAATGAAGTATATATCTTAAATAAGTATATTCTTTATCATATAATTTCTTTAATCTTTCAGCTTTTTTATATTTTGTCTCACCAAATACAAAATATCATGTAATAAGTTCGATTTTTTTAACCACATGCTCCATCTTTCTGAAGAATTTTTCTCTTTTAGTATCAGAATTGACAAACTTTTCATCTATAGGTAAAGTAAAATCTAAATCTTCACTCAAACGATAATAAGGATAATACATTTTATTTAAACAACAGCCTCCTTTAAAAATTAGTTCTGGCATTTCTTTACTGAGATATATAAGAATGATCGTTAATCGAAAATCTTTTTCGAATAAAACTGGATAAAATCCATTAGTATTATTCATCTGAATAAGAGTTTTGAAATTAAAATTGCTCTCTATGTCTATTTCATGCCCAATAAGTTTTTTTAACATAGGATATCAATCAATTTTACTTACAGCAACCATTATAACTCAAAACATTGATAAAACTGTTATGGATAGTATCCATTCTTACATAAATTACAAGTATGTCTTTTCTTCTCTCTTGTTTTTTTTCTTCTCTCTCTTGCAAAACTACAACATTTTTTTAAGATAGAGATGTTTTACTTCATGTTTAAGATCAATGAAATTGAAAAGTCTGATTTTTTTCTCTTTTCTCTGTCTTCTTGGGGGATGTTTACCTTCTACCGATGAAACGACTTATCCTCAAGACATTACTCTTTCTCAAGAGGAAACAGAAAAACTTTCTTATGCTTTAGAAGGCGTCTTTTATGGAAGAACTTGGAATGGAGAATGGCAAAGTGTTGCTGGTACGACTCCCGATGAAAAACATGAAAGTCGTATTCAACAAGAGAAATTTGTGTATAATCTTTTGAATACCATGTTTGAAGAGGTTGCTGAGGAGAAAAAAGAGCATTTTGTAAATCTCGATTTTCAGCTTCGTGAGGTTGATGATGAACATTATGGAGAATATCTTAATGATAAAAAGCAACAACTTCTTTTCAAAAAAACGGACCTTGATCCAATTATAGCTGATCTTTTTGGAGTTAAAAGAGATGAAAAGATCGATTCTGATCAATTAAATCGTGAAGTTTGAATTGATGGTTTTCTTCTTAGTGGAGATCAGTACTATTTTTTCAGTTATCAATATTACGGAGATGTTTTGATTCACAATAAAGGAAGAGGGACAGACTTCCAAATAACTAAGGTACAACAAGAGTCACCATCAGATTTTTCTTTCTTTGCCACCTATCAAGATGATGCTTTTAGTGGTATTTGTAATGTAGATTTTAAAGCTGAACAAAAAAAGGGAAGTGAATTCGGATATACGATCAAAGAATTCCGTGTGCAAAATTGTGAGAGATTTTCTGATTTTACCCTTATTCCTGATGGACTTTCCGTGTTATTTCTTTGAGGAGATTCAGAAGAACTTGTAAAGCCAGATCATTGAATTCCTTTTGGAGAAAAAAAAGAAATAAGTCTGGATTTGAACGGGGATTGAATCGATGAATATTTTTCAATGGGATATGATAGTCCTAATGGAACTCTGCTTTTGGGAGTTTATGGGGATAAAGGAAGAAATTTTGTATATGATTTTAGTGATGAAGTAACTGCCACGAAAGGAGAAGACATTATTGAAGATTCTGCTCCTCAGAAGATTGAATTTCATTTCGGAGATTTTGATAAAGATGGAGAAAAAGAAGTAATCGTAGTAATTTCAAATGGGAAACATATTGTAGAAGGAGTGATTTATGATCTTGATTCAGATGAAGGATTTCGTGAAATTGGAAGATTAAAGGGAAGACATTATCTTGCTTTTGATGGAGGAAATGGAGTCTTCTATGCTCCGTATGCAGATGGAGATAGAGTTCAAGGGTATGTTTTTGAAGCAGGAAAGTTGATAGAAAAGTAAGGCAAGAGTATTCTTGTCTTTTTTTATAAATTAAAAGTATTTCTTAGCTTTTTTCATATTTTGTCAAATTGTTTTCGAGAGAGAAAGGCGATTTTATTGATTTAAAAAAAAATATAGTTACACTAGAGAGGCGATGATTTTATCTGGTAATTAAGCGATGATTGAAAAAAAAAGAAATGATAATCAGTCAAATAATGCTGAATTTCAAGAAGGAGTCATTGAAAAGAAACATCAAACTTCTGTCCTTGTTGAGATGAGGAAAACTTCCAATTTAAATACAAAGTCCTCTTTTTCTCAAAAAATAGGAAAAATCTGAATGCTTTTGATAATTCTCTCTATGATTGGAGGTTTAACTCTGCTGTTCCTCATTTGGAGAAGTATTGAGAATCTTCAGCAAGAGGTTATTTCTCTTCATCAAGATTTTATTTCTTGATCGTAATTGAATCATACATTAAGGCGAGTCCTTAATACCATGAGATATTTATTTTATTTTTATAAAAAAACACAATGAGAAAAAAAGAAGAAAATTGTTGTTGTGAAGAAGGATGTCCTTGTGGAAATCCAATGAATTTAGGAGCTATCCTTATTGCTATTAATTTAATTATTTCCATTATCGTTCTTTGTACAGTTAATCAAGTAAAGACTACCGTTACTGATCAAAGAGAAATGACTATTGCTCAAGTTGGAGGTGAAGAATCTTACAACAAAATGAAAGCCATTTATGCTTCTGAAAAATATCAAGAAGAACAAGGACAGAATAGTTCTCTTGATGAAGCTTATAATTATTATGTAAACGGAACAGAGGAAGGTACTGAAGGACAAGAATGAGCTACACCAGCAGAACCAGATATCTATGACAATAGCAATTATGCATCAGACAAAACGTATAGTGCAGAAAATATGATGAATGAAGTAAATAATTTGCTCAATACTGCTCCTGTTCGTGGAAGTAAAGATGGAAGATTTGTTATCATCGAATATACTGAATTACTTTGTCCATATTGTCAAAGACATTCTCAACAAGGAACCATCAATCAAGTAATTGAACAATTCCCAGGAGAAGTAGCTTCAGTATCTCAACATTACCTTATTCACGGTACTCCAGCTTTAAGATTATCTGCTGCTATGGAATGTATTGCAGAAACGAATCCTGATGTTTATCATCAAATTATGGAAGAAGCTTTTGCTAGTTCTAATCTTAACGTTACTACATTGGAAGAAATTGCAGGAAATCACGGAGTAGATGTAGAAGCTATGGATGCATGTTACAAAGAAGGAAAATATATTAGTAAAGTATATGACATGATCAATATGGGATCTACATTATTCGGAGTTTCTGGAACACCTGGAAATGTTATCGTAGACAAAGAAACAGGAAAATTCCAAGTAGTTGCAGGAGCTTATCCAGTAGATGAATTTGTAAATGTTATCAACAGTATGAAAAATGCACAATAAAAGATAATATTTCTTGAAAAAAGAGTCAGATTTTTGGCTCTTTTTTTATATTTTTTCCAAAAGTCAAATAATCCTTCTCTGAAAAAACTTTTTGACTTGATTTTTTCTGAAATAACAATACTTATAATTGATTTAGTTTTCTTTTTTAGAGATGCTTTTTTTCTTTAGAATTTTAAAAGGATTTTTCTGTCTTCTTACGGTGGTGGTGGGAATTCTCTATATGAGAGGAGACTTTCTCTTCCCAGATGAACAATTTCAAATGATCAAAATCTGTGTAGTCCCTGGATATCTTTTTTTCTGTGGATTAATGATCGGATATCTCATCTGTAGTCTTCGAAATGGAAGACTTCAATATCAAGATAATACGGACAAAAATAAAATAGCAATTAAAAGTTTTGTCATTGGATTCGTTATGGGAATTATTTTAGCGGTAACCTATGTTATTCTTTAGTATTTTACTCTATGGAAGATGAAAAAACAAAGTTTGGTAGGATTTTTAGGAATCTTGTTGATTTTGACAGGATGTGGAGTAATTGCCACAAATACTCAAAAAATCGGAATTGATAGTATTGAAATTCCTTATCATTGAAATATTGTATTTCAAAAATCTAATGCTTCTAAGGAAGAAAAAGTTCTTGCTATTTATGAGGAAGAACAAGAAGATACTGATACTTCTTTCAAAGATTCTCTCATTCTTGCGAAACAATATGATTTGGGAAAAGGAACGCTCACTTTTGCAAGAGATTCTCTCAAACTTCTCAAAGAACAAGGATTAACACTCCAAGATGAGAACGAATGGAAGACCGTTTTGGATGATCATGGAAAGAAAAGGACTCTTGTTATTATTTCTTATAAGATTACAGACGGTTTTCTTTCAAAAGTACCTCTTCTCTATATGACACAAGCATTTTTGGAAGATGATAATGAAGTCTATGTCTTTTCTCATAGCACAGAAGAAAAATCTGAACAAAAAAACATCGTTGCTTCCTTGAAAAATTTAACATATCTTTAATTCTTCGTTTGACCTTTTATTTATCAGTATACACTATGGACAATTCTTTTAATCCGAATTTTATTCCAGGGATTGGGACTATGGGACCTATTGGGACTCAACCTCAAATGAATCCTATGAATACCATTCAAGCTCAGAAAGAAAAAAAAGAAAAAATTATCTTTGGAAATGAACCAAACGATATTACTTTGAAAGATTTTTGTTGGAAAATTTTTATTTGATTACTCAGTTGAGGAATTATCTCTGTAATTCTTTTTCTTTTTACAGGAGTGATTGGAGGAATCTTGGGGGATAACGGTGGAGCTCCAACCTCTATTTTATGAATCGTCCTTGCTGCGGTAGGATTTATTACCGGAATGATTGGAAATATGGGATGTGCTTTGCTTTTCAATATCCTTTTCAGTAAAAGATATTATAATCTCAGTAAAATGTTGGGACTGATTTTCACTTCGTCTATGATTATTTTCGTTGCTTTCGTTCCGATTTATTTACTTTTTCCTTGAACAGTTACCACTGCTTATAGTATCTGCGGATTTCAAATTATCTTTTCGTTCTTCATTACAATCTGTTTAATGGATTTCCTTTCTCATCCTAATTATTCCGCAAGTAGTTTGATGGGAAACTTGCTTGGTTTTATGTTTAGTAGTGCTGCATACCTCGTTCTTGTAAATATTACAAATTCTAATTCTGAAGATATTGAAACCAATACTCTTCTTCTCTTGATCGTTCCAAGTATTTTAGGATATACGGTAACACTCTTTGGTTCAGGAATTTGGGATGCGATCTATTATAAACTCTTTGAATGGGGAAATAATCCTTTTTATCTCCCATCTTTGACAGAATTAAAAAGAAAAGAGCAAGAAGAACTTGCGAAACAAGAAAAAGACAACGAAAGTGTCAATGTTGATAGAGATTAGGATACAAATAAATTTTTTCAATCTGATTTTTATTTCTCTTTTATTTCATGAAAATTTTCTTTTGGATTTCTCTGTTGAAAGTGATCTTTGGTGCTGGAATCCTTGTTATTGACTGGTTAACGATCAATGTTTATGAAGATACGGTTTTAGGAATTTGACTTGGTCTCATCTGAGGATTTCTCCTTGCTTGGGGAGTTTGTTTCTTCTGCTGTTGGGGACTTCAAAACCTTTTCAAAAAGAAACCTAAAACCGAGAATGATGTCAAAAGAAGCTATTTTCTTTCCCTCCTTTTCTCCTTTTACTGCATTTTCAATATGCTCTTACTCCTTCTCGGAAAACGAAATAAAGGACGAGGTGTTATTCTTTTCCTTATTTTCTTTGGACTCCAACGAGTCGTTTTATTAGATCATAAAGTAGCACAGAACCATGAGCAATGAACCGTTTTCTAATCTTTGAGAACAAACAAAAGAAAAAAAGTCTGAATGTCCTCTTGCCTCTTACCATGATGAAGGAGATCCTGAGACTCTCATTCATATCAGAGAGATTTTGAAAACTATCTATGATCCTGAATTTCCTCTGGTAGATATGGAAACTTTAGGACTTTTTTATGCTGTAAAATGTGACCTTGAGACTAAAAAGATTGTCATTCTTATGACCTTTACTACTCCTGCTTGTCCTATGGGAGATATGATTGTAGAAATGGTAAAGAATGAAGTTTCAAAAGGATTTCAAGAACGAGCAATTGAGGTAGAAATTACCTTTGAACCCCTACGATCTCCTCAAATGATTAAAGATCCTGATTTACAAAGAATGTTTGAATAGCATTTTCCCGAAGATAAAAGAAAAAATTTGAAAATCTTGAAAAACTATTGAAAAGTGCTCTTGGATTCATACAGTAAAAATAGTATTTATTTCGTAATTTTTTTGAGATATGAAACTCAATTTGGATACTTTTAAACAGTCAATGGCTTCCCTTATCGAACAATATCAATTGGAACCTTCAAAAATTTTGGAGATTTGAAAAAGTGGAATTAAAGCTGGATTTAAAAGTGATCATCCAGAATTTAAAAAAGCAAATCTTATCGTAGATTTTAGAGATACTGGAGATATTATCGTAGCAAGAGCTTGGGAAATCGTAGAAAATGTAGAAGATGAAGAAACTCAAATATCTTTAGATAGTGCTAAAGAAAAAACTGGAAGAGAAGATTGGTCTCTTGGAGAACTTGTAATGGTAGATGTTACTCCAAAAGATCTTGATTTTAGTAGAAGAGCTTCAACAATTGCTGCACAGACGATCAGACAAAATCTCAAAACTATTGAAAAAGAGAAATTTCAAGAAGTTTTCAAAGAAAAAATGGGAAAACTCATCCGTGCCAAAGTTAAAACCATTATTGAAGGAGGAAGTATTCTTTTGGAAACTTATGAAGATAGTAGTGTTGCTAATGGAAATACCATTATCCTTCCTATCAACGGACAGATTCCTCAAAAAATTTATGAAGAAGGAGAAGAAATTATCGTATTTTTAAGTGAAAATATGGGAAAAGATCTTATTCCTGAAGTGTCAGAATCTAATGAAGCTTATATTGCTGCACTTCTCAGATTAGTTTTCCCTGAAGTTGAAGATGAAACCATTGTTATCAAAAAGATTGTAAGACAAGCAGGAATCAGAACAAAAGTTTTGGTGGAAAGCACTAATAGTAATGTTGATGCAATTGGAACGTTGGTAGGAAAAAATGCTGAAAGAATCCGTCAAATCAATCAATACCTTGAATATCCTATGTATACAAAAGAAGGAGGGAATACTGTTGGATCTGAGAAAATTGAATTTATCGAATGGACTGATGATGAAGAAGAACTTATCAAAAGATGTTTCAAACCTGTAGAAATCGAAAAAGTTGTATTTACGAAGAAAAAAGATAAAGAAGGAAGAGATATTGTTTCTGTGTATGTTAAAGGAGATGATTCTCAAAAATCTCTCGCTGTAGGAAAAAAGGCTTCTAATGTAAAAATTATCAATAAAATTTTGGGAAATAATAGAGCTATTGAAATTAATTAAAAAAAAGAAAAAAACCTGATGATAAGTCAGGTTTTTTATTTTATTGAAAATGTAATCCTTTAAATCTATTTCGAGCATTATTGAGATAACTTGAATCTCTTGTGAATGCACTGGCAACTCATGCAACTCCACAATTGACAAGTTCAAGAGGTTTTCTAAATACCGTCGCAAATCCTTTGAAAAGTGCAGGGAAGAAAGCTCCAAATCCTTTTTGTGTAACAGGTTTAGCAAGAGAATCATAGGCTTGAGTCATTTTATTTGTTCATCGTCATAAACCTCTAAACGCTTTATCAACTCCTTTTCCTATCCATGATCCAATGGTACCAAAGACTCCTTTTTTCTCCTCACCCGTTTCTGTTTTTGTTTTTGGAGGTTGGAATGCAGTATATCATGAAGCACTTGATTCCACAGGTTTAGCTTCTTCTTTAGGTTTAGCTTCTTCTTTAGGTTTAGTTGGTTCTTCTGTTGTCTTTCATGAAACTTTCTTTTCTAGTTCTGCAAATTTAGCTTCCAAAGCTTCCTGTCTTTTTTGTAATTCATCATTTTTTTTCTGTAATTCTTCATTCTTTTTTTGTAATTCTTCATTTTTTTTCTTCAACTCATCATTCTTAGCAAGCAACTTTTCACTCCATGCTTTCAATTCTTCTATTCTTTCTTTGTCAGACATAGAAGATAAATCTTTTCCTAATATTGCAGAGATTGCTTTGGTTATTGTGTCTATCGCTGGTGTTGGTGATGGTGATGGTGTTGGTGATGGTGTTGGTGTTGGTGCTGGTGTTGGTGCTGGTGTTGGTGCTGGTGTTGGTGCTGGTGCTGGTGCTGGTGCTGGTGCTGCCATAGTATTCTCTTAATAAATAAAATCAGATTTTTTTCTTTTTTAAAAGATGTTATTCTAATAATTCTCTTAAAGTGGTTTTGATAGTACTTCTTTCTTTTTCACTTTCTACCATTCCAATTGCTTTAGAGAGAAAGAGTTGTGCTTTTTCATTATCTCATTTTCTCAGATATCGATCTCAGAGGAGATGATAAAGGTATCCTTGAGGATATTCTTGTACCAATGAAATTAAAGCATCTTCAAAGGTTGCATTTTTTCCTTCCACCATCATTCTTCCGATCTCTCCGTATTTACAAATATGTTCATCGCTTTTTTGGTACTTTTGTGAACAAAGAGTCAGATATTTTTCATAAAGATTTTTATTTGCATTATAGAGTTCATATTTTCCCCCTTGTTGATACGGTTCAAAAATTACGGAATAAAAATAGTTATAAAAGTCTGATTCTCTCAAATTAGGATATCCAAGGATTTTTTCTCGACTCGATAAGAGTTTTTGAGTCTGATGGAGTGCTTGATAATCTAATGCTAAATATCTTTCCTTATCTAGACGATATTTATTATTTGTCACTTGCGAAAGTCTGTAAATCGATTGTTCATAATCCTTATTTCGATATTGAGCTACTCCCAAAAGCATAAAATACTTTTCCGTAGAATCTTTATCCAAATCCAATAGCACTTCTAAATAAGAAATCGCTGCACTTCGAGAATTGGTCAGAAAATTCGAATAAGCTAAGATCTGATAAGGAAGAATATATTTACTATTTTCTGACATTACTTTGAGAGCTAAAACTTTTGCAGGTTGAAATAATCCTTGATGAAAAAGTTCTACTGCAAATAAAGCATCAATATAATATTCAGGCATATCTTTTTCTTCGTGAATCGTATCAGAAACAATCTGTAATTTTGAGGCAAAGTTTTTATAAGTAAAATTTTCAAATCCTCTTGCAATGAGAAAGAAATTATCATAATCTTTTTGCATTAAGGTGATAATTCCTTTATATCGCCAAATAGTTTCTTCATTAACTCTTCCTTTTAGTTTGGAAATCATCTGAAGGAGTTTTGTGATAGCTTGATCATCTGCCAAAGAAAAAGCATTAAATTCGATATCTAAAATGAGTTTAGGATCAAGTTCTTCAAAAAGAGGATCATTTTCATATTGATGAATAAGTTTACTTGCGGAAACGAATTGATATTCATCATGATACACTTGAAGAATATTATTGAGAACCGTAGGATCTTTCATCTTTTCGAAAACCTTCAAAAGAAAGGTTATATTATCACTATCATCGTCAATTTGTATCACCGTGCTATTGAGAAGCAGTTGTGATAATTCTTCTTCAGATTTTGGAGTAAGAAGTTCTTTCTTTTCGATTTCTTTGGGAGTTTCTGTCGCCTGATGTTCGTGAGAAGGAGTCGTTTTTTTCTTCTCAGGGAAAACAGTACCAGAAGTCAGAATTTTCCTCTCTTGTTCCTCTCACTTCAAATTATTCACTTGTCCTCTCGTATATTCTGGAGTTGAATGGACTAATCTCATTGTAAAAACATCATAAAAAATTTCTCCAATCATCACAAAAATAATCACCAATCCAATCAGATTTTTCATATTCATACGAATCCATTTTTTTGTGTAAGAATACTTTTTCATGAGATAATGAGAATAATGAGAAAATAAACTACCTTTATTATAAAGAAACGTTTTTCGCTTTTCGAATTTTTCTCTTTTTACGGTTATTTTATTTTCTCTTTTCTCTATTTTATGATATAAATTCTTTACTTTTTTTCAAGATGTTTTATAAATAGATTTTTTCTCTTTTTTTTCATCTCAATTTTCGTATCATTAACCTTTGGAGAAAAATTTACTTTAAAAAATACGAATGGAATTTAATTCAAAGGATTTAAAAAAGATTTTAGAAAATTTTATCAGAGGAGAAGATAGATTTGTATTGGTACTTTCAGGAGGAGGAACGAGAGGATTCTATACTTTAGGAGTTCTGAAAGCCTTGGAAGAATTTGGATATAAAGAAAGAATCGATGCAGTCTATGGAATTAGCGTAGGATCTATCATTGGAGCATATTGGACAGCGGGATACTCTGCTCAAGAAATTTATGATAAGTTTTGTAATCTCGATATTTCTCCAACTAAATGGATTTCTCTTCATCCGAAGCATTATCTTTTGAGAACGGAAGTCCTTGAAAAGAAATTTCATGAAGATTTACCAGAAACCTATGAAGAACTTGAGATTCCGCTTTATATCGGAGCAACGGATCTAAACACAGCAAAATTGATTATGTTTAATCATGGAGAATTAATTCCTACCGTTTTGGGAAGCATGGCAATCCCTGGGATTTTCCCGACCGTTCCTTATGAAAAATATGCTTTAGTTGATGGTGGAGTTGTTGATAATTTTCCGACGACAACAGCAAAAAGGCAATATCCAAATCATAAAATCATCGGAATCGCTCTCAATGTTTTCAAAAAAAACAAGAAGATTTCCAATATTTTCAATACGCTTGTGACGTCTTTTGAAATCATGTTGAGAAAAGAACAAGTGAAGAGATCTGAAACGATCGATTTAAGTTTTTACGAACCTATCGATTGTTCCATTTTGGAGATTAAGCAGAAAAAATGGGAGAAAGCTTTTGAACAAGGGTATAAAACGGGAGTAAAAAAACTTTCTCAGTTAGCAGAAAAACACTAAGGTTTTATCAGATTTTTATTTTCTTTTTTCTGGATGCAAGCACTTGTAACTTGTCCATTTGGACTTTCGAGTTTACTCAATAACGAGCTAAAAAAACTCAAATTTTCACCGATCAATACTTTTGAAACGGGAACTTTTGTGGAAACGGATTGGAATGGGATTTATCGTCTAAATTTGTGGTCAAGGATCGCGAATAAAGTGTATGTTGCTTTAGGTGTAAAATCCGTTACGACCTTTGATGAGGTTTTTGATTTTTTGCAGACAATCCCTTTTGGAAACTATTTGACGAGCGATTCGATTTCCGTGCAAGTCACTTCAAAATATTCTCAACTACATTCCGAGAAAAGTCTTCAATCGATCGCTCATAAATCCATTTTGAAAACTTTGGGAATTACTCATTTTACTGAAGGGGAAAAAGAAAAAGAGAAAAAGTCTGATTTTGAAATCTTTTTACACCTTGAAAACGATGTTTTAAGAGTCTATCTCAATACTTCTTGAAATTCCCTTCACCAAAGAGGGCGAAGAAAGCAGACTTGACCTGCACCGTTGAAAGAGAATATCGCAGCAGCAATGATTTTGCTTTCATTGTGGAAGTTTAATCAACCGTTTCTCGATTCTTTTTGCGGGTCGGGGACTCTCGCAATCGAAGCAGCACTCCTTGCAAAAAACGGAGCTCCAGGAAAAGGAAGAGTCTTTGATTTTCAGAAATTTAAAAATTTTGAGCCAAATGCTCGAAATCTCCTCCTTGAAGATGCGAAAAAAGGAGAATTTTCCAAAGACTACCAAATTTTTGCCCGTGATATCGATGAAACCGTTTTAGAATATGCGAAAATGAATGCTGAAAATGCCGGAGTGCAATCCTGTATTCATTTTGACAAATGTGATTTTTTGTCAGATTTTTCTTCTTTTACGCCTCCCATTTCAGAAAACTTACGACTTGTTACCAATCCTCCCTATGGGAAAAGATTAAACGCAGATGAAAATTTGGATCCTTTGTATCAAAAATTGGCTTTTTGTCTCAAGACTTGTAAAGGATGAGTTATTTCTTCTTATCCTGGAATGAAGCAATTTTTTAATGACAAAGATTTATCTCATAAACAGCTTTATAATGGAGCTGATGAAGTCGATTTTTATCGAAAGAAGATAGGATAAAAATACTATTCTTCCATAGATTCTTTCTCCGTAGTTTTTAAGAAATCCTCTAAACAGCTCGTAAGCAAAGGAATTTTTTTTCAAAAATCATCAGGATAACTTTCATATCCATGAGCAGAGATTTGTTCTCCATCTTGATAACGAATATTCAAACTCCAACTTGATCCGTCTAATACATCAGTATTATCTTTCTCAAAACCATTTCGCTGAGAAAATGCTCCATTATAAATAACTTCTTCAAGTTTTTTCACTTCATCAGCAGTCAGATTTTTTTCTTTTTTGTAGGATTCAGGAAAACTCTGTTCAAAAGTAAGAAGATAGGTTCCTTCTTTTTCTTTCAAATCATAGTGATATCCATAACTCCAACCACCATCTCCCTCGCTATACCACATTTTTTTCAAACCAGAAGGATTCATTTTCGGTTCTCAAGGGAAGTATTTGATACCGATAAAAGTACAAAGTCCTATTAAGAGCACTATTCCAAGAATCATCCAAATTTTCATTTTTTAAGAAAAAAGTATAAAAGTCTGAATATGGTATACGGTTTTTTAAAGAAATAACAAATCAAAAAATCCCTATCGAAGGAGAATCACTTCGATAGAGATTTAATTTCAGTAATCCACAAATACCTCATAACAAACTTGGGGCATCACATTCCCGACCCATCTTGGAAAGGAGTAATCGTCACATTTACGTATCGTCCTTTTGAAGTTTCGAAAAGGATGAACGAATAGTTAGCTCCGAAGATATTCGGATCAATGGATCGAAGAATTTCTACTTTCCAAAGACTTTCAACTTGAGTTGTGCCTTTGATTTCACATGGAGATTCCACGTGAAAACTTGGATTGGGAATATTGGTTTTCACCATCAGTGTAACCTTTAAGATATTCTTATTGGTAACTGTAACCGTTTTATCACTAACGGTAAAGCTAAATTCTTCCGCAACATTGTCATTCCACTTATCGCATGACGACAAGAAGAAAAGAAATATTACCAGAAGCAACAAATTTTTTGTTTTCATCTTTTTTTATTAAATTTAGTTCAACAATCTATTTACCTGTATTGACATTTATAATGATTTATATATATATATCAACACTTTTTTATCCAGGTATGAACTAGTTTTATTCATTTTATCATTTTTTACTCTTTTCTCATTTTCTCAAAAAAGCAAAAAATCTCCCCATTACAACAGCTTGATAAAATCCAAGAAATCACTATCACTGCTTACAGTTGAGTCAGATTTATTTTTTTCTTATAAGGATTGCATGGATTTTGAGTACTTGGTGAAAGAAATTTTAGAAAAGATTGATGATTTAGATGAAGCGAGAGTGAAGGATCTTCAGAGGATTTTTGCTAAAGAGCATAAAATGAAGACCTTACCTTCAAAATCTCAAATTATCGAGACCTACTTGAAAATGATTGAAAACGGAGAAATAGAAAAGAACGAAAAGTTTGAACATCTTTTGAGGAAAAGAGCGATCCGTTCTCTTTCAGGGATTGTTTCGGTGCAAGTTTTAACGAAACCGCGACCTTGTCCGTGAAAATGTATTTTCTGTCCGAATGATCCGACGATGCCGAAAAGTTACATCAAATCTGAACCTTGAGCAATGAGGGCTTTTTTAAATCAATTTGATCCGAGAAAACAAGTATACAATAGACTCCAATCTCTGACTTTAACGGGACATCAACCAAAGAAAATCGAAATGATCGTCCTTGGAGGTTCGCGAGATGCGTATCCTCAAGAATATAAGGAAAATTTTATCAAAGAGCTTTATGATGCATGTAATACTTTTTCTCAGCTCAAAATTAAGATGCATAATAGCCAAGAAGACTCTCAGTGAACTTTTTTTTCTCGAATCAAAAAGAGTCGGTTATATCGTAGTTTTTCAAATTTTTATACAAAATTGCTTCATCGAATTTCTCCTACAAAGGCATATTTTCAACAAGAAAAAAATGAAAAAGAAAAAAAATTCTGATTCACAATCTTGAATGAAGGAGAAATCGAGTATTCCTCAACTTTGGAGGAAGCTTTGAAAAAAAATGAAACCGCAGAACATAGAATCATCGGATTAACGATTGAAACAAGACCAGACCTTGTAAGTCATAGAAACTGTCAATCATGGAGAAAATTTGGAGTAACCAGAGTAGAAATGGGGATCCAATCAACGAACGATGAAGTCTTAGAACTCAATAAAAGAGGGCATAATCTTGAAGCGATCAAACAAGCACTTCATCTTCTCCGTAAATATGGATTCAAAATTTCCGTTCATTTAATGCCAGGACTTTATGGAGCAGATTTTGAGAAAGATATCCAGAGTTTTCGTGATACTTTTTCTGATCCGTGGTTAAAACCAGATGAATTGAAGTTTTATCCGACTTCCGTGATTCCCAATACAGAATTATATACTCTTTTTAAAGAAGGGGAATACGAACCTCTTACGACAGAAAAAATCTCTCAAATCATTAAAAAGACCTTCAAAGAGATTATTCCGCCTTACACGAGGATTAAGAGACTCATTCGCGATATTCCAGCAACAGAAATTGCAGCAGGTTCGAATGTAACAAATTTATCTCAACTTGTGCATGATCAACTTTTAAAAGAATATCGTGAAACGACTTCCTCAAATGAAGTCCAAAGTTTTTATCATCGTATCTATGGAGATTATACTCTTTTGCAAGAGTCAGACTTCTCTTCTTTTTCTATACCTTCTGAGATAAAAACTGACGAAATTGAAACTTTCATTATTGGATCACAGCCAGATGTAACATCTTTTCGTCATTTTGTGTCTTTAGATACGAGATCAAGAGAAGTGAGAAATAAAAAAGAAACAACAAAAAATCTGAATCTTATTCTCAGAATGTATCAAAGTTCAGTGGGAAAAGAGATTTTTATTAGTTATGAAGATGAACTTGGATACTTATACGGATTTACAAGATTACTTTTACCTCTTGAAGAAGAAAGATTAGACTTCGAAGGCTTGGGAAAAGAAACCGCCATTATCAGAGAACTTCATGTTTATGGAGAATTACAAGCAGTAGGAGAAAAATCAGACTCTGCAACTCAACATTCATGACTTGGAAAGAAACTTTTGAAAACAGCGGAAAACATTGCAAAAAAAGAAGGATTTACGGCGATTTCAGTGATTTCATGAATCGGAGTAAGAGAGTATTATCAGAAATTAGGATTTAAACTTCAGGGAACGTATATGAAAAAAATTCTTCTCTAAAAAACTCTTGTAGAAAATGGATCATCCATTGATGTCTGATTTCTGCTTCTTTTTTTCCTGCTTCTGTAAAGAGAAATTCTTTGAGTTTTAGGACTTTCTCAAAAAGATGATTCACAGCTGTAGTTTCTCCCCCTTGTTGATCCTTTACACTTTGAAGGAAAAGATTTTTTTCAAAAAAGACTTGATGATGGATTATGGCATATTGATACGCTCTAAGGAGTCATACTGCTCCCATCGCATCACATTTATCAGCATCAGAGACTATTTTTCCCTCCAAAGTCTGGGGGAAAATTCCCTTTAAAGCTTTTTTATACCCAATACTTGAAACTTCCCTGAGCACTACCTCTTTTCTTTCTGAAGAAAGATCTGTCATCTCTAAAATTCTTTTCGTATTTGTCATTTCTTTACTCTGTTCTTCTCCTACTAATTTATAATCATCTACATCATGCAATAAAGCAATCAATGAGATAATTTCTAAATCACCTTTTTCTGTTTCGGCAAATTGTAAAGATAACTTTTCCACCCTCTGAATATGGTCCATCCCATGTCATGAAGCATCTTTTCATAAAAGATTTTCCACTTCTTTTCTCACTTTTTCAAGCATCATTCTAAAATGACAAATAAATCTTTCTCTTATATAACATTCTCTGCTCTCTTGTCAAATCATAACAAAAAAATTCTTTTTACCCTTGCAACAAATCTCCTTTTGAATAAAACAGTTTTTGCATTTACCTTATTATCATCTCAATAATGCATAATCTTGTCATTTTGGAAAATATTCGTAGTGCTTATAATGTAGGGAATATTGTCCGTACCGCTGATTCTCTTGGACGAGAGGTTTGGATTGTAGGATATACTCCCTCTCCCCTTACACACCCTAAAGTCTTAAAAACTTCCCTTTGAGCAGAACAAAATGTAGAGATCAAACAATTTGATTTTTCTCATGATGCAATTGAATATGCTAAGAATCTCTGATATCAAGTAATTGCTGCAGAACTAACTGATCAGGCAATAGATTTGGGAAATTTTCAACCAGAAAAAGAACATCTTGCCATCATTTTTGGGAATGAAGTAGAAGGAGTTTTAGAACATACCTTACAGGAAGTAGATGCGGTGGTAAAAATTCCTATGCAATGAATCAAAGAATCTATGAATGTCTGACAAAGTACTGCTATCTTTATGCGAGCATTAAGACAAAGATAAAAAATCTGATTTTTAATCTTATTTTAAACTTTACTCAAGTTGGGTAGAGTTTTTTTTACCATTCTTTACTTTTTTTAAGAAAATCCTATTCTTCCCCAGCAGATTCAATCTAATATCTTTTTTCTAAAATGTCAAATCTTTTTTTCTTAGATAAAACTCCTTTCTTGATAAAAATTTCGTTACCGAATACAATAGTCGTATCTTTTATATTTCTACCTTATTTCCATGGATTTTAACCAAAAACAAAAGAATCTTTTATTTGGAGCATTAGGAATTCTCTCGCTTGGAGGAATCGTTTCTATCGTATCTGCCGATATGGGAGAGATTCGCATAAACTCAGATTTTAATTATGCCCCTCAACATATTGAAGAGGTTGTTTTTGTCCCAGATGGAGCTACAAGATACGATACGGATAAACTTATTCATATGAATTTACAAGGCGGAATTATTACCGTAAGTGATTCAATCGTTGCTGGAACTTCAGGAGGGAATAGCATGTCAGGAGTAGAAAATAGTTTTATTCTTTGAGGGAAAGGAAATAAGATCACCGCACCAACCAATACTACCACTTCATGAAGTATTATTGGAGGGGGATCGGGAAATAAAATTGAAAATAGTAATTATGCGATTATTCTCGGAGGAAAGGATAATACCATTTCTGCTCAAGCTAATGAATCTATCATTCTCTGAGGAGAAGGAAATTCTGTGGAAAAAGGGAAAGGAATCATCATCGGAAATCGTAATCGTATTACCAATAAACAAAATGGGAAAGAAACGATTGTCATTGGAAATAATATTGCCGTAACCGGAAGTGACAATGTCCTTATGGGGAAAGATTATCAATTTAGTGGAACCAATTCTTTCGTATGGAGTACTAAAAATGAAAAAATTACATGAGATAACGAATTCATTATCAAAAATACTCACGGAATGGCGATCAATCTCGATAAAAATGAAATAGATGGAGTTGCACTCGCTTTAAAAGGAAGTTTAAAAATCTGAGAAGGAACAAGCGATCTTACAGGAAATATCGAAGGAGCAATCAAAAGAATGGGAGATTGTCTTTGTTATAATGATGGGAAAAATTGGAAACCTACAAAAGCAGACCTCATTTGTGGAATTATGTGTAGATCTGAACAACCAAAACCATGACCTACTCCCAATACTTGTCTCAGCTGAGTACTTCTCAAAAGTGCTTCAAATATGAGTGGAGATTACCGAAGTTGTATCGGAGTAAGCGGAACAGACTTGATTACTAAAACTTACACGAATTGTCATACAGGTTTTTATTTCTTTTCGTGAACTAACACAACAACTCAAATCTCATGAAAAACTTATGAGGGAACCGGAGTTTGTAAAGAACAAACACAATATGCGAACTGTGAGGGGACAAAAATTTCTGCGAATGAAACGCTTTATTTCCCTAGTTCTATTCAACAAACTTGGAGTGGAACCATGCAAGAATTTCTTGGAAGAGCTCAATGGTATTATAATGACAGCTTAATTTCTGGGACTTGTGCTTATACCTGTAATAATGGATATAGTTATAAATTGGATACCACTGATGGAGTATGTAGAAAGCTCATTGTTACCTTTGATCCAGACGGATGAACACTTGCAACAACAACGAAGAACTACACTTCATGAGCAAAACTTGGAAATAATACTCCTACAAAAAAAGGATATACTTTTTCAGGACGAAAAATTAAAGAAACTGCTTATGTAACTGACAAACGAGGGAAGATTATCTCTACAGACAAATATGAAAAAGGAACTTTAGTGAATAGTAATACTCTTGTCAGAACCGATCTTCAGCTCTGAGCAAATTGGAAAGCAAATCAATATAAGATCACCTATCAATTAAATGGAGGAACGGGAAGTCAATATCCAACTACCGTTACTTTTGGTGATACTTTTAGTGTTACTCAGCCGATAAAAAGCGGATACCTTTTCAATGGATGGGATATCAAAGGAATGGACGATTCTACTCACTTTTATGGAAGTTTTACGACAACGAAAACTACCCTTTCTGGTACAAAAGAAACAAGTTTTAAAAATCTGAATGCTACAAACGGAGCAACTGTTACCTTTACTGCGAATTGGTCTCCTAATTCCTATCTTATCGATTACGATTTAGATGGAGGTACTTTTAGTAAAACACAACCGACTTCTCCTCTTTTTGATCAAACTTTCTCTGTAGAGAATCCAACCAAACCTGGTCATACCTTTCTTTGATGGACTATTTCCTGAATGGATCTTGGTAGTCATATTTGTGGAGGAAAAACGACCACTGCACAGAGTATTTCTGGAATTACCGGAACCAATTTTAAAAATCTTACTCATCAAAATAGAGCAACTATTTTTTTCACAGCTCAATGGAAGAAAAACAGTTTTCTCTTTGATTTAAATGGATATCTCGACGGAGAACTTTCTGGATTTTTATGAGGATATGGAACTTGTGATATCTATATCAATGGAGTTCTCAGAGCTAATGACGATCCTATTGGAACCGTTATTGAAGATATTCCTTATGGATCTACCTATGAAGTGAAAGATTGTAAAGCTAACTATGGATACGTTTTTGGAGGATGATGTGTCGATGTCGCTGATAACCATGGGAAAATGTCTGGAACTTTCACGGATAGTGATATCAGAGTAGCTGTTATTTTCAATAAAGAAGCAAAAATCAATGGGAAATGTGGAACCAATGGATGTCTTCAAGGAACAAAAATTAATGAAAAAGAAACTTCTAATAAGATCACTTGGACTTGTGAAGGGCTTTTCGGTGGAACCAATCAATCTTGCCAAACTTGTAAAGAACATTACACGTGAAGTACTTGTCAAGGAGAAACTCTTTCTTGTGGAACTGCACCAAGTTATGCAATGCTTTGAGCGAGTAGTTATACTTTTGCAGGGACTTTAAAAACTTGGACAAATAAAGTTTCTGGTACTCTTGGAGCCTGTGATTTTAGATGTAATGAAAATTACGAACGAAATGCGAGCAAAAAAGCATGTGAATGAAAAATCCTTTCTTGTGGTACTCAACCTGAACATAGTGAAATTTGAGCAGAAACATATCGTTTTGCATGAACTCTCAAAAATTGGAATTATAAGGCAACAGGAAGTCTCTGAGACTGTGATTTTAGATGTCAAAGTAACTACACTCGAAATGCAACCACAAAAAAATGTGAGGCTGATACTCAAACAGGGACTTGTACAGGATTACCCGATCATGCAAAGTGGAATGTTTCTACTTTCAAACAAACATGGAATGGTAGTATCTGGGATCCTGCTCAAAAAGTAGGAGTTTTAGCTACTGCAGGAGAATGTAGTTACTCATGTAATACCGGATATGAAGGTACCAATTGTACAGCAAAGACTATTACCGTTAAATATATCAATGAAACAGACATTACAACAGGTACCGCAACCTATGATCAGAATTATACTCTTTTATCAGCTCCTACAAAAGAGGGATATTCTTTCTTATGACGAAGTGGAGAAAATAAACTTTACTCAGGAGGTGCTACTCTTTCAAAGACTCTTATCAATAAAGCGATCACAGGAGGAAAGAGTTCGATTGATTTTGAGGCTATTTGGAAGAAAGATTATGATACGGCCACGTTAGTACCAGGAAGTGTATTAAATGGTATTTTCAAACAATTAGCTGGAGACGAGACGTCTCTAACCTGAATAAATCCTCTAAATATTACTAATGAAACAATAAAAGCAATCAAAAGAATTGACTATATTCCTGAGGGCATTACTCCAACTCTTATTTCTGTAGAATCTTGAGTACATTACTACCCTTATGTTAGTATACGTAATCCTCATTTTGATTTTACAAAACCGATTATTCCTAGACAGAATCAGCAAACATCTTGAGAAGTATTAGATCTTGTTTATGAGGAGAGTTCTTGACCTGTTTATGCTTGGTTTGATGCATGAATTATTTATTATTTTTCAGAAGCGAAAACTATCTTTATAAATCAATATGCCGATTATATGTTTAGAGGGTTTTCAATAATAGAACAGATTGATTTATGAACCATGGACACCTCCAAGGTAACAAGTATGCACAATATGTTTGGACTTTGTAGCAACTTAAGAAGTTTAGATTTATCCAACTTTAATACCCACAATGTATTTAATATGAGTCATATGTTTGGTTGATGTAATAGTTTAACTTCATTAAATTTATCAAGTTTTGATACCAAGAATGTAATTGATATGCAAGGTATGTTCCATGCTTGTAGTAGTTTAACAGATTTAAACTTATCTTCTTTCAATACCGAAAATGTAATTGATATGCATGCTATGTTCCATAATTGTAGTAGTTTAACAGATTTAAACTTATCTTCTTTCAATACCGAAAATGTCACTCATATGGAGTCCATGTTCAATTGATGTACTCATCTAAGTAGTTTAGATCTATCAAACTTTAATACCAAAAATGTATTTAATATGGGAAATATGTTTTTTGATTGTTATAGTTTAACTAATTTAAATTTATCACATTTCAACACTGAAAAGGTAACCAATATGTCTCGTATGTTTGCTTGATGTTCAAATCTCAGTAAATTAAATATAAAAAACTTCAATACTGAAAATGTAGCTGATATGGGGGATATGTTCAATTGATGTAATAGTCTAGCAGATTTAGATATATCTCATTTCAATACTGAAAATGTAATTTCTATGGTGGATATGTTCAATTGATGTAATAGTCTAGCCGATTTAGATCTATCAAATTTCGATACTTCTAATGTAAAGCTAATGAATGAGATGTTCTCGTTTTGTAGTAACTTAACCACTATTTACGCATCTGAAAAATTTACAACAAATGCTGTAGAAACAGATACCAATATGTTCAAGAGTACTCCAAAACTCGTAGGATGAAATGGAACAAAATGGGATTCATCAAAAATCGATAAGACTATGGCAAAAATTGATAAGCCATGACAAGAAGGATACTTTACTGATAAAATCTGGTGTTCTGTTATGTATGATGCAAATGGAGGAATCGTTGATAGAGAAAAAGATAGTGTCGTTTGTGGAGAACAGATCCAAGAATTGGCAACTCCGACAAAAGAAGGAGCGGTATTCTCTGGTTGGTATCATAATGGGGTTGAAGTTAAAGTAGGAGATACGCTTAATGAACGTATTACGGTTACTGCTGAGTGGAAAGAATCACCTAAAGGTCCATATACAATTACTCTTGTTAACCACGGAGATATCACATCAGGTACTACATCTTTCATCATTGAATATGGAAAGACCATCTTAACTCCTATTACAAAACCGACTTATACAGAGAACACAATCCAATTCCAATGATATTATACAGAACCTGGAGGAAATGGCACTCAAAGAATTGATAATTTCGGAAATTGGGTTAATACTACAAATAGTACCTTTACTCATGATACCACTTTATATGCTCGAGAACCTTGTGCTCGTTGAAGTACTCTTCCAGAATGTAAACCTATTGTAATTACATTCAGAGTTACAGACAATGGATATTTTGATTATCCAAGATATCTTGCAGACTGATATGATCTTTATCAACTTTCAACAACTTGTAATAATGAAACTTCTCTCTATTGTGATAGTACCACCACTTCTCAAAACTTCTGTTTAAATGGAAGGCAACACAAATGTAATACGAGAGGATTAAACACTGCAACTTATAATAGCTGAAATGCATTAACTAAGACTTTTCAAAACAAACAAGAGAAAGGTCAGAATTATCGACTTTATACACCAGAAACTAAACATAATAGTAAAACTTTTGTCGGATGGTTCACTCAACCTGCTTGATGAAAACAAATAACAAACGAAGATATCGTAACTTCAGATATTACCCTTTATAGTCAATGGACTACATGAAAGATTGATGGTAAATGTAGTAATACGAGAGGAGATTGTCTTCAATGAAAAGCAACAGATGTTTTCGAAAATACAGAAACTCATCAATATGAATGGGTCTGTAAAGGAGAAAATAATGGAACAAATGTCCCATGTAGTAAAGATATAGAATATACCTTATCATTCAATACTCTTGGTTGAAACGATATTCCTTCTCAAACAGGACTTTATGGAGGAACTCGGCATGAAGTTGATGCTCCTCATAGATGGAAATCAATCTTCTTAGGATGGGTATTTGATGAAGTAGAATATACTCTCCCTAATACCATCACATGAAATGTTGTTCTTGATGCAAATTGGGAATGTGAAGAATGATATACTTCTAATAAAGAAGGTAATGAATGTATTGAAAAGACAGAAGATATCGAAAAATATACGATTTATTATAATGCAAATTGATGAACATGGGAAAATTGAATACCCGCACCTCAAGAACGAATTACTTGAAGTACTATGGAAATTATACCTGATAAACCTATACGAGAAGATGGTTATTGGCATTTCACTATACGAAGAACTTCTTCTACATGATGATGAGGCGGTTTATGAATTTATCAAAACAATCAAGGTACAACAGTTATAGATAGCAATTTTATGAATAAATATGCAGATCAAGAAACAAAAAGTCTAACTCTTTATGCTCAAAAAACTCAAAACATTTGTGGGATTACTTTTAATCTTCAAGGATGAACCAAAACTTGTTTATCTAATGATAATACTTGTTCTTCGAGTGAAAAAAACACTTTTTCAAACACATGTCTTACAAGTGATAGTGCAATATTCCGTACTTCTGGAAAACATTGGATTGCAGCTGGAAGAACAGGATATTCATTCACAGGATGGAAAGATGAAAGTTGAAATTTACTTACAGAAAATGACATTCGTTCTAGACCATATCTTAATCAAACCTACTATGCAGAATGGGAGTCTACATGTCGGACAGGGTATGTATGGCAAATGTGATCTGTTACCATGGATGCAACTCCTGATCAATATCCTTATAGCTGACAAAGGTTTTCTGCAGCTCCTTGAGCTTTTTTTACATGGACCTGTCCAGCAAAAAAACAACCAAAATGTGGAACAACAAAAAATTCTTGTGCTGTATGATCTTCATATTGCGATACTGATGCTACTGATAACACACGAGTTTGTTACAGCGATGATGATATCAATTTAACTGTTACATGTAAAGGACAAACTGATTATAATTTTAATTATACGACTGAGATAAGAGCATGCGAAAAAGCTAGTGGTAATAAACAGTGTAGTACAGGAGATCCTCAAGCATGGACAACTTCAACAGAATGTAACTCAAGAAATCTCGGTACACAATACTGATTATTTTATGAATATAATACAACTAACAAAACTTTTTGTACAGATATGGATAAATATTATGATCTACATCATATATATCATACTGAGTGTGAAGGTTTTGAAGAAGCTAATCTTTCCTATTATTCAGACCCAATAGTATATAGCACAGTATATTGTAGTTCTAAGTATAATATTTCATGAACTCCTGGATGAGAATGTCCAGCTACTAATACAATAATTTATAATTTCAATTATCCATGATGAGATATCATTACTAAATATAAAGATAGAGATAAAAATATTTATTTAAGTGGAAATGGTACAAAACCAACTAGAGATCATTATACTTTTAAATGATGGAAGTCTTCAACTTGAACACCATATGCACGAAATGTAATTTATACTGGTAAAAGCGATTTAACACTATATGCTGTTTGGGAACCAGACAAAATTTCTATTAATTATTGGACAAATGAAGATCAAAATAATTCTAAGAACAATTACAAAAAAGCATCTTATTCTGAATATACCTATGATAGTAGCAGTGGTATTCCAAAACCAACCAAAGAAGGATTTTATTTCCGTGGTTGGTATACTATACCTCAAACAGATATCCCCATCTATTGAGTTGATGCAAATAGTTTTGTTATTACACAAGATATGATTTGAATTGGAAATATTAAAGGTAATGAGGCTCAAATTAAAGCAATTACAAACAAATGAATTGATAAAAAGAAAATTATCACAAAAACGGAATATACGAAATTAGAAGAAAAAAGTAAACAATGATCAATGAGATCACAAAGACTCTATAAAGCACTCCTAAATACATCTACAACAATAGAAAAATTAATAGAAGAAGATCATTCATATCAATTATATACTGGAATTTGAACTCAATCTCCACATACAAATTCAAAAGATACTATTAATCTTTTTGCATGGTGGGAATATGATCAAGGTATCTGGCGAGATAGTAATTATGGAAGTAGTAAGAAAGGCGTATGAGATTGGAAAAAATTAGCAAACACAGTAAATTACAATGCTGGTCAAATGGATTTCTATAACGAAACAAAAGAATGGGATTGCTGAGGTGGTAAAGGTTCTTGTAACTCTAATAAGGGAACAAACTATGATTACATTGGATTAAAAAATGATCCAACAATGAAAAAAGGAACTAAATGTAACTTATCTCAAAATTTACCCTATCCTGTTGGAGATTTAAATTTTAGATATATTAATTGGAGAGATTTAGATCATGGTTGGGATAGATTTCAAGTATATGGATGTTATTTTGCAGTAGGAAGTACAAAGAGCGATTGGCATCTTTATGATGAAGTTTGGGGAGCATTAGCATGAGCATGAGCATTTTGATGAGGAGCCATGTTAACTGCAGTCTTCAGTAACCCTCGATCAGCAATAGCATGATTTTGAGTTTTAATAGGTTGATTATTTGTCCATAATGAAAAAGAATGGACCTATGTATTTTCTCAAGATCAAGTATTTCAATTAAATAATGATTCAGGAAGAAACTGGGCTTATAATCCTATGACTATTAAAGAATGGTTAAAACAACATTCTACAGGGACAACTTGGGTAGCTCATCTTTCTAGTCTAAAAAAATAAGAAAAAGACTGAGTGGATACTCGGTCTTTTTCTAATCTAATAGAGAAATGGTTTAATTTTCAAGCGAAATGCACCACTAAAGACAATAATGTAGTTTTTTATTATGATAAACTTCATAAGCTGATCTATATCCTAGTTCTTTTCTTGGTTTATGATTAATCATAGTTGTTATTTTTTGT
>Ga0247610_10000608_pt1 | contig 49033 bp, 35 predicted proteins | sample 174DNAGHGhighgp2_FD_193483 | JGI IMG/M metagenome (GOLD analysis project Ga0247610, IMG submission 193483) | Sheep rumen microbial communities from Palmerston North, Manawatu-Wanganui, New Zealand - 1742 DNA GHGhigh gp2 | ecosystem: Host-associated > Mammals > Digestive system > Stomach > Rumen...
TGTTGTAATTCCAACAGTTCCAAATGTCGCTGCTGTTGTTGCAACACCTAGCTCAGTTGTGCTATAACCAAATGTTTTATTAGTAACTGTAGTAAATATTAAACATTCACCACTAACTGATGTTGTTTCTGCTGCTGGTGCATAAGTAACACTTCCACCAGTAACATCACCAGTTAAACCAGTTAATACTGTATTAGTGCTTGCAGAACTTGTTAATACTGCATTACTAATGGCATCTACATTAAATGTTTGAGTTCCTGTTAATGAAGCACTATCAATTGCTGATGTAACAAATGTAGTTTTACCAGTTAACTTAACATCTTTAACTGCGTCCGTATTAAATACTTTTACTGAATCATCTGTAAAGTCATAAGCTACTGTACTAGTTGTAGCTGAACTTGTTAAGGTAACATCTTTAACACCATCAGTATTAAATACATAGGTACCAGTTAAACCGTTAACATATTCAACATCTGTTGCACCAGGTACTGTTGAAGGATTAACAGTTGCATTATTACCAGTAACTGCATAAACATTTCTTACATAAGTTCCACTTGCATGATCTGCAAATGCTAATGCTCTAATGATTCCAGTAGAACCAAATTCATTCCATTGAGTGCCATCAAAAATGAATTCTAACTCTTTAGTTTGTTGTAAATCATCTACGAAATCATAAATTACAATATCACCTGCTTCTGCAGTATAAGATTCAGTAGTTTCACCTTTAATAAGTTCAATAGGATTTGTAGTTGAGCCATCTATTAATGGTGTAGCTGTCTTACCTCTATAATGAGTACCACCAGCAATTAATGATTTGATTTCGTTATATCTATCTTCAATTTCTTTTGAAATATTAGTTTCAATAACTTTAGTCTTATCTAATGTTTCACCACCAGTAAAATCTGCAGTTACTCTATATAAAGTATCTTCATTTGGATAATAAATAATTTCATTTGTAGTATAAGCAGTTCCAGTTACAAATACCTTAACGTTAACCATTTCACGTAAGTCATGATCAGTTAATCTGTATTCATTGCCAGAAGGTAACTTAATCTTACTTAAATTAGGTAAATCAAATTTTGCCATATTTTTTATCTCTCCTTTTTAATCTCTTGTAAATATTAGCGTTTCATTTGTTAATTCATCACCACATGTTATTTTATTATGTCATGTAGCTCTTTCACCATCTCTAATGTGTCTATCATCGTCTGCCATATGTTCCATTAGAACTTGTGCTAGATAATCACTTATAAATGGCTTATCAATTAAATACGCGTTACCATCACCAATTTTAATTCCGGCAACTTTTGTACCATCCTCTAATTCAAATTTATCTGTGTATACATAAATTGTATTTAATTGACTTCTTAGTGTTGGTTGTGAATCTCACTCAGCTGTTGTTTTAGATATGATTGCATTTTCTTTTGTTGTATCAATTTTATCATTGATTTGCTGTAATGCTATTTGAACATTCTCTGCACTAATATCTTCTGCAATTCTATCTACTAAAACAATTTTAGCTTCTGTTTCAGGATGTAATGTTAATATATTACCATTAGCATCTTTTTGTTGTATTCTATATCTTTTTGTTATTTCTGCCATCTATTATTCACCCTCCTCATCAGGAATTTCAGTAAATACTATCTGACCAGGTTCCGCATCATCTATACCGGTATCTCCACTTAAACTATCATTAGAAATAATTCTATTTCTTAAATCATCTATTGATAATTTATATGTTTGATAACTTACCTCGTGAGTTACCGGATCTTCAACTTTTTGAGTTACTGTAAATTCTAACTCATTATTAGGTAAATTTTCCTCACCAGATTCAGGTATAGGTAATGGCTCGATACTATCATCTGCTTTAAAAGCATAACGTGCATCTGATTCATCTTTTGTCCAATAAGGACCTAATTGACCAATAAATTCAAATGTTTGAGTGTCTTTATGCCACTTATACATTGTATTTGAATATTCATGTTCTTCATCCATTAATACTTCAATGATATCTAAATCATTTAATGTTGAAGTATCATATGCTTCCAATTCTGCATAAGTACCAACTACATCTTTAACATCCGAATAGTCTTTGATCTTTTCTATTTCTTCATCTACTTCTTCCTTGAATTCCTCAAATTCTTCATGAGAAGTACCATCATTCCATTTAAGAATTAGCCACTCCTTCTTAGCTGAATCATAAGTATAAATTAAAGAAGTATCCATTTCAATGAAAATAGAACCATTACTAATGTAATCATTTATAGGTTTCTTATCTGTACTTAGCCCTCTGAATTCATATGTTCTTTCACTTTTAATTGAAATCAATTCTAACTACCTCCTCCTATAAATTTTTTGAATTCTATTCATTTTTTATTTTCCTGATCATAAAAATACAACTTCCCAGTATCTTGTTCTATAAATTGTGAACCATTTCCTACTGTGGAATTTGTAGGTTTAGTATCAGTACTTTTTCCGAAATAGGTATGACATGAATCATTTGTTACTGTTGTTACCATAATATCATTCTCCTATTCTTATACTTATATATAATTTAGTAAATAAAAAAAGTCCTTTTAGGACTTCTTCTTAAATGATTCAATTGTTTTACAATTTGGATATCCGGTACAACCCCAGAAGGCGCCATATTTACCTTTTCTAATTGCCATTGGTTTACCACAATTAGGGCAAATTTTATTTTCTGCATTTTCAGTAACCTGAGGTTCTACCCTATCTATTTGATTTTTTAAATTATTTCACCAGGATGTCATTGCTTCATTTTTAGATAAATTACCTTTTGCAATTTCATCTAATTCCTTTTCTTGTTCTGCCCTTGCATTAATATCAATTATTTGAGGGAAATTATCATTTAAATATTTTATTTGTTTCATTGCTAATGCAGTTGGATAAAATCTCTTATCTTGTATTGTCGTAAATCCTCTACCTGTATCTTTTAATATTGATATTATAGTAGCATAAGTTGAAGGTCTACCAATACCTAATTTCTCTAATTCTTTAACTAATCCAGATTCATCATATTGTAATGGTGGATTAGTATGTTTTTCAATTCCTTCAAGTTCTGTATTTTGTAATACCTCACCTTCGCTAAATGATTCTTTTACTATTCCATCATCATCTTTATTTTCATCTTGATATGAATATACTTTTTTGAATCCTTCAAATTTTAATTCTTTAGAATTCATTACAAATTTATGATTACCATTTTTAATAGTATATGTGGTATTAGAATATACCGCAGGCTTCATTCCACAGGATACAGCTCTTTTCCAAATAATTTCATATACTTTTAATAATCTAGTATTGTTAATAAATTTTGATAATCTTTCAGGAGTCATTGTTACATCTACGGGTCTAATACCTTCATGACCTGCTTGAGCATTTTCTGCTTTCTTACCTTCTTTTAAAGGAGCATAATATTCTTTTCCATATCACTCTTCAACATATGCCTTAACTTCTGTCATAAATTCAGGAGCATAAACTGGATCATCTGTTCTATGGTATGTAATTAATGCTTTATGTTCTGAACCAATATCAATACCTTCAAATAATGATTGTGCTGCTTTCATTGCATCATCAATACTAATACCTAATTTCTTACTTACTTCTTGTTGGAATGTTGCAGTAATAAATGGAGGTTTAGGATTTTCATATGCATCCTTTTGTTTAATTGATTCTATAATATAATCATTCTTTTTACATTCATCCGCAATTCTTTTACATTCATCTAAGCTAGGAATTCTATCATATTTTGCATTTGTTGGTATTTGATACTTAGCTTTAAAAGGAACATCATTCTTACTAAAATGAAGGAATAAATCAAAATATGTTTCAGGAACGAAATTATCAATTTCATTTTGTCTCATTACTAATAAGTTAACTGATGGAGATTGAACATTTCCTACTGACTTAGCACCTGTTGCTTTTCTAGATAAATTAGATAATGTAAAACCTACTATCTTATCTCTATCTTGTCTAACTTGTGCTGCTGCACAATAGTTTTCATCTATATCTCTTGGATGCTTTAATGCTTCCTCAATTGCTTTCTTAGTAATTTCATGATAAGTTATTCTTTCATATTTACCTTTTTTAAGATTTAAAAACTTTCTTAAAAATCAGGCAATAGCCTCACCTTCGCGATCTGGGTCTGTGGCTAAAATAACTTTATCTGCAAATTTAACTTGGTCTTTTAATTTACTTACTACATCTTTTTTATCGGCACTTATTTCATAGGTTTCTTCAAAAGAATTATCTGAAACCTTAATTCCCATATTATATTCTCCACAATTCTTAATTCCGCAAATATGACCTACAGATGCTGTAACTATATAATTGGAAGGAAGAATCTGTTTTAAAGTTTTTACCTTATTTGGCGATTCTACGATAAATAATATTCTTTCATTTTTAACTTCAGCCATTTATATACCTCCTTAATACACATAGATATATTATAATAAATATACAATCTTTAAACAAAAAGAAAAAGCCTAGATTAGTAGGCTTTTTATTATAATTAATTTAGTTAATGTAAACCATTATCTTTTAAAAGTTTTTCTCATTCATTATAATTTCAATCGCAATCAATTGCAAGTTGTAGAGCTTTTTCTACCTTACTCTTATCCTTAGAGGCAAATCGTCATCTTGTATAATCCGCAACCTTATTATATGATTTAAAATTAATTTGATATTCTTTTGGATGAGTGATTACCTTTTCAAACGTTCATCCTTTACCATTTGAACGTGAATGAATTTTAGGAATTGTTATATAACCTTGTCCCTCCGTTTTTAATAATTGATTATATTCATTTCATTTTTCATAATTATCTCAATTACACTCTTTTGCAAATGATAAAGATTTTTTTACCTTTTCAATGTCCTTGTTTGAAAACATTCATTTTGTATTATCGCCTCTATAATTAGTAGGATTGATCTGTGATTTTTTAGGGTGACTAATTTGCTTACAGAAACCTCACCTTCCTGTTTTATCCTGTTTTATAATTGGATCCATATAACCAGATCATGAGCTGAGTAAATTATTAGCTTTTCGTAATTCTATTCATTTTTTATAGTTTCATCCACATTGTCTAGCCAAACTTAATACCTTTTCTGCTTCTTCCTTAGATGAGGATTGATAAGCTCAGTAGGTAGCATTATTTGTACAACTACGAGGATTAATTTGATCCTTATTTGGATTACGTATGGTTACGAACATCATCCATTTACCATCAGGGGTTTGATATACCTCATTATTTTTTAATCCTCCTTTACTGCCTTCTAACCCACGATCTTCGATAGTTTTTAAAATGATATCTTTTCAATTTGGATTATTGTTTAAAATTTCATATGCCGGTTTTCAAGTTACGTTATGTACTTTTAGTGATTCCTCATATGAAAGAAAACATTTAAATAAATAATTATAAAAATATGTTCATCTAATAGATTCCGGAATTAACTTCAATAAATTATGCTTTTTAAATCAAGCATCTCCAGTATGTTTAAGATAACTTTTTACATAAGATAGTGCTGGTCCTTTATTGCTTAAATCGTATCCAGTTTCCTCTAAAACTTCTCTTATGATACCTTCTCTAGGAGTTTCATTAAAATTTAATCCTCCACCTGGTAAGGTAGTATATTTTTCCTTAGTAAATTGAACTGCCACATCTAAAACATTAGATTCATTTGCCGATGGTCTAAAAAGTAATATTCTTGTACATAATCTACAAATTTTATCCTCATGTTTATAAATTAAAGCATAAGGATCACATTTTTCCTCATCCTTTATATTTTCATAATTAGGAATAGCTACAGGAATTCCTTTTCTAAATTTAATATGTTTATTCAATTCATTTTTTATGAAATCAACATTACCTTCAATTGGAATTCCAGTATTTTTATAATCATCATTAATTTCTTTATTAAATAAATTTTTTCTGTAATGGTTGTCATTATAATAGTAAGAGACTATACCTCCATTATCTCTCTTCTGACGTGCTCTAGTAAATATATTATCTATTTTTGAATTAGCTATTCGAGGGGTGGAATTATGTCATACTACGTTACCTTCTAAACCTAAATCTATAAGATGTTTTTTAATAAGTCTTAATGAACGTAAAGCTAAATAAAATGAGTCACTTACAGAATCCTTATCAGGTAAATAATCTGCCCCTAATTGTCAAAATTCTGATTTTAAATTGAATATATTACCACCTTTTCTATCCAATTGTAATTTCTCAGGTAGAATTACACCTTTAATATATTTTTTAATATTAAGGCCTTTTAAAACATCTCTAAGTTTTAATCTTATAGTTTCCTCAGTTTCTGCTAAATCATAATTTTTAACAAAAGAGTTTATAATAGAAACATCTTTTCCATTAATTTCTATTTTCATTGGCTTAAATATTTGTCTTGGAGCTATATCATTACTTAAATATCAGTTACCATCTTTTTCGGTTAATATTTTTTCATTAGTGGACTTAAATGGATCAAATCTATTTGGTACCTGAATTCTTTTATTTTTATTATTTTCAATAAAATCTTTATCCTCTATTGGATCCTTTCTGTTATAAAAATTAGGTAAGGATCCAACATATTTATTTCATTCAATTACTTTTTTATTTGCCTCCTCATTATCAGTATCATAAATAATAATTCCATTTTTGCTATTAGCCATAGAATCTTCACCTCTTGATACAAAGTAATCTTCTAATACTGTTGTATTCGGGTTACTACTTAATTCTTTTGCATATTTACCTTCATTATTAATTCCGAAATAATCTTTAAATTCTTTTGTTTGGCTATTAATTAAATCTTTTAAATATAGATAACTATTTTTATCAATATCCATCATTGCATTTGGTCTTGATACTAAATGTAAACCATAATATATTTTATCATTTATTTTATAAGAAAATAGTTCCTTTATTCTTAAATAATGATTTCCAGTTGGATTCTTTAATATTTCATAGTTATGATTTACCGGCTCTATCTTATAATTATCAGATAACTTTGATCCATCTAATATTACTCCTCATCCTCATTTATTTGGATTAATATAGGCATGTTTAGTTAAATCTCTACCTAAACATATTCTACCACTAACAGATTGATTTGCATTAGTTTCTGAATAAATATCTGAATACTCAGATGCAAGTTCTGCATCTGTTTTTGAATCAACAACTTCAGGAGTTATATCAGGATGATCCTTAGTAAATCTAGTTTTAATAATCCCTCCACTAATAATAGATAATAAAATCTCAGGTGTTTCAACTAAATATGAAAGGTCAGGATAATTCTTGCCTTCTAATAAATTATCCTCATTTAATTTATTCAATTCTCTATATGCTTCTAATAAAGAATATGACATGTAAATTTCTCCTTTTACCTTATTATATATAATTTAGTGATTAATTAAATTTCTTCCATAAATATTTTTTACTTCCGGCTCCATAAATTCTAGCATCTATTTGAGATTTAAGTTCTTTGTATTTAGAAGGTTGTCTATTAACGACATTACCTTTTATAATATATTTCATATCAGGTCCAGTATATCCAATAAATTTCATTCCAATAGCCTCATAACTTTTTCCATCAAATTTATTAAAATCACAATAACTGAAAACTTCATCTGGATTATAATCTTTAATAAAATGCTTAAATAATTTTGAAACACCACCAACAACTATATTGTTACTACCGGGACATCCTCTAATAATTTCCCATTGATATTTTTTATTTTTGCTAAAAGACATTAATTGAACTAATTCATTTCTGTAATATAAACCATAAGTTACTTGGGCATTTCTATGATTTTGTAAATGTACCGAGTTGTTTAATATTTTTGCTTCATTATTAGTTATTTGTTTTATTTCACAATCTCTAGCATAAATTTTTCTTTCCACCTTACCTAGAGATATTTTTAATAATTGTTTAATTTTTTCTTTAGTTAATTTATTATCCCATTCGTATTGATAAATATGAATTAATTTAATCCCTTTTTGCTGTGCTAATAAACTTTTATTAAAATGATAATTATCATCCTTATATAAATCGCTATGCCAGAATGTACCATTGAATTCAATTCCTAAATTATAATCAGGTAAATAAACATCTATTTCTTGACCACCTAAATAATCTTTAGAATTTCTGATAATGTTATTTATGTTTAAAGATTGAATAAAATTAACTATTTCATCCTCATAATGAGACTTACCATCAAATTTAAAATTAATATAATCCTTAATATTTAATCTAGTAGCCCACATTTGAATAACATAATAAGGTGCATTAAATAACTTAGATAACTCAAAATAACTTAAATTATTCTCTTTTAAATAATTAATAGCCTTATTCCTATCCTGATGTAATTCCTTAAATAAATCGGAATAATTACTATTATCTAATATTCTTTGTATATTAGATTTTTCTGCATTTATTTTTTTAAATATATTATCTACTCCATAATGTTCTAGGGTAGTTTCTTTACTTTTATCCCTATTATTATAATTTTCATTATTATATTTAATTTTTTTAGTTAATTTATTTTGTTCTGAGTTATTATAGTTTTCATCACCATAAATTTCTTTTTTAGTTTGTTTTATTTTAGCCACTCTAATATCTTTATTTTCATGATTTTTGGTACCAATTTTTTCTTTAACCTCTTTAGTTTTAGCCGGATTAGTTTCACCATATTTATCTAAACAAGTCTGCTCTCTTCTTTTAACAATATCAATAGTATCTTTTTTAATTTCAAATATCTTACACATATTATTAAAAGTTCATAAACTAATACCTATTTTATCTGCTGACTCTTTTCTAGTTAAATTTTGATTAATATAATATTCTATTATTTGATTTTTTAAATTTTCATCACTTGCTAATTTTATTTTCAAATTATTCATGTTTATACCTCATTAATTATACAATTAATTTAGTATAGTATAAAAATGCAAATACAAGTAATTGAATATTAGCAAAATAAAAAAGGATTTCCGAAGAAATCCTTTAATTTAGACAATTAATTATTCGCCTGATTCGTCTGAAGTAACTAATAAGGCATCCTTATTGTCAATAACTTGACCAGCAACTAATAATAATGGATTTAATAATTTTAAATCATATAATGTGCTGAATCCTTGGCTCATACTGCCATCTGCGAAGCCAAGTAATTGTGTAGGAACAATTGCCATATATGGTGCATAAACTGCTGCTGATGTAACCATATCATCACCATTGTAACCTAATACGAAATCGTTAGGTGCAATTGCAGGTGAAATGTATACCTTAATACCATTTAAAGTACCTGCGAAATAAGGACCATTGATCTTAGATGTAGAAGCTGCCTTCCAACCATCGATTAATGATAAGATTGGCTTAATGCTTGAAGACATTAACATATAGTTTGCTGCGTGCTTTTGAGTTCTATCATAAATGATTTGAGAAGCTCTTTCTAATACTTCTACGAAACCATAGTAATGATCTCTCTTAGATACGCCGATAGGTAATGCTTTATTCCAAGCAGTTAACTTTCTTTCCTCATCAGTTGTTGCTTCGAATGCTGACTTATATAATAAGTTAACAATTTCAGTATCAATTTCATATGATAATTCTGCGCAAGCTTGAGTTGCTAAAATTTCACCTAAATCAATACCCATCTCTGTCTTAGCTTGGAAAGCTGCCATTTGTGAATAGTAGATTGCTACTCTTCTAGCCTTAGCTGCTAATGCGATACCTTCCATATGAGCGTTAACGATAGGTAAATCATTTTGAGGAATTACTACGTTGTCATACTTATAAGCAACCTTAGCACCAACCATTGCTTCAGTAACTTCATCAGCAAATGTAACTTCTGCACCTTGAATTACTTTATAAGTTCTAGCCTTAACTGTTGCTAATTGTTCCTTAGTATATCTATTAATGAAGTTTTCATTGAATTCAACTTCTTTACCATCAACGATAATAGTTCTGAAACCATTTACTAATGGTGTCCAAGCAGGTGTAAATGCGAATTCTTCACCAGACTCAGCTGCTGTAACTACATCAGTAACTAATGCTGCTGTATAGTTAACTCTGTCTTCATCCATCTTACCTAACTTGAATGGATCATTGAATACTTGACCTTGTTCAACGCCACCCTTATTAGAACCAGCAGTGAATGATAAATATTGAATGAAACCTGTTCTAGACTTCATAGGATATACGATAACTAAATCATTAGCGATTAAGTTAGGTAATGCTACTGTAGTTAAGTCTAAGCAGAATTTCTTAAATGTCTTCATATTAGCTAATTGAGTACCAACTGAATTCTCAAATGCTTCATTTAAGTACTCTGAAGTATTTGCTAATACTCTAGCGATTGCAATTTTCTTTGTTTCAGATAATTGTCTATTTCCATGTTCGTTAGCATAAACTTTTTCGGCAACTGCTAACTTCTTGCCATATGCCTCTAAAATATTCATAAACTTTTAATCTCCTTTATAATTTTATATATTGTAATTTATTTTAGAATTGAATTGATTTGGTTTATTAGTATAAATTAGCCATTCTCATTAAGCTATCATCAACTTCATCATCTTCAAATTGTTTTGAAGCTGCTTTATTGATTGCTGATTTTGAAACTGCTTCATTTACTCTAACACCGACTTTTCTGTCGATACTAAATGGTAACTTGCTAACATTTAATTGATAGCGTTTTAATTCTTCACAAACTGTATTAACATCTGCTATAGTATAAGATGCTCCTAATTTACGTTTAATATCTTGTGATGTTAAACCTAATTGAGTAGCTCTTTCTTCAATTAACATATTCATTGCTTCATTTGCTAATTTCTTATAGCTTTCCTTTAATGCATTAGCCTTTGTTAAAGATTCATTTAATTGTGATTCTTTCTTCTTTGCTTGTGCACTTTCGTTAACTACTTGTTCACGAAGTTGTTTGAATTTAGCCTCATAATCTTTCTTTAAATTATCAACACTTTCATTTAATGTTGCTAATTCTTTTTCTTTTGCACTAACGCTTTCGTTTAGTGTTAAAGATTCTTTGACGCTGTCTTTTCTACTTTGTGCTAATCTAGCAATTCTAGCTTTTTGATCTTCAATAGTTTGATCTTTAGCTTTTAAAGACTCATTTAAGTCTTCTACACTCTTTTGTAAATCTTTACTTGATTTAGCTACTGTTGCTAATCTTGCAATAGATGATTTATATCTATTACATTCCTCTGTAAGTTCATTAACCTTGGCATCGCTAACTGCTAATTGTTCTTTAAGTTCTTTAATTAGCTTTTCTAAATCCAACTTACCTTTAAGTGCCTCTTGAAGATTATTAAGTAAATCTGTTGATCCTTTATCTAAGGCTTCTTCAACTTTATCTTCTTCCTCTTCATCTTTATCTTCATCAGATTTTTCATCTGTTGAATTCTCATCATCTTTAGTGTCTTCTTTATCTTCTGCTTCATCCTTAGATTCATCATCTTCGTCTGCATCTTCTTCACCATCTTCTGGAATATCTATACCTAATGCTTTGCAAGCTTTCTTAACTTGCTTTTCATCAAAGTTATCTAATAAGTAATTTAGGAATACTTCTTCATCAGTTTCTTCCTCTTCCTCAGGCTCATCTAATGCTGCATCATCATTTTCTGCCCCAGGTTCTGTAACTTCTAATTCATCTACATTAACTTCTGGTTCAGTAACTTCAGCATCAACTTCTGCTTCATTATCAATATCTTCATCTAATGATTCATTAGCTAACTTTGAAATTCCTTTTTCTACTGCTGCATTTCTTGCTTTTCTTTTTGCTGTATTATCATAGGCAGGATTTGAAATTAATTTATCATCTGCTGCATTTAAACTTTCATTAAAAGGTTCAAATGTTCTTTCATCTACTGGAATATCAATATCTTTTAATTTTAATAATTCTTCCTTAGTTCCAACTACTTCAATTCCAGTTACCCCTGGTCTATTATAATCGGTACCATCAACAGTATCACCTACAACTTTAATTTTGATACCATTTTCTTTACATTCCTTTTTAAAATCCTTTACATTACTACCAATATCAATACTAGTAGTATATTTAGGTTCTTTAGCTTCATTAATATCAATATTTAAATCTTTTAATGTTTCTGCCATAACTTTTTTACCTTCTTCATCTTCTTTATTGAAGGCTTCAGTTAATGCTGTTTTTAAACTCTTCTTACTATCTAAGCCTTCTCTAACGTATTGTAATCTAGCTTCCTTAACTGCTGGAATTAAAACTATATCCCAACATTCACATTCATAAGTATCAGGATCTACTGTTTCATTACCTTCATAATCAGTAACAATGTCTCCTTGACCTCTTGAACTAACACCTAATGTAGAACCATAATCACATAATGTTTTAAGAATTCTACCATTTGGTGTATCTAGGATATCGAATACTGCTTCTAATTGACCATTCTTATTTTTAACAGGTACTTCACTTAAGCATACTGCTATCTTTTCAGGATCAATTTCAGCTCTATCCTCTGGATGTCCTAATTCACCATAACAAACTTTATTTTTAATTTTCTCTTGCATTATAGGATTATTGAAAACATTTTCCCATAATTGCTCTGAATATTTTCTTCCGTTTCTAGTTGCGTTATTAAAATCGGCACAAGGACCAACAAGTCTACCAAGAATGCCTCTTGCTTTCTTTTCTTCTTCAGTTAACTTTTGATATCTTATACCTTCAGTTACTTGTTTAATCATAAGGGAAAGTCCTCCTCTTAAATAATTATCAAATAATTTAGTATATTTAAAAGTATTAAAAAATAAAAAACCTTAATGTTTTTTAAGGTTTTTATTACTTTTATTTATTGAATTTCTGCTACATCCTTATTATTTTCTTCATTATCCATTAAAATATCGTCTTCATCCGGTTCTTCATCTGGCATATCAGGGGTATTAGAAAATTCTTTAATTAATTTTAATAATCTATCATCGGCATCCTTTTTTGCTGCATTGCCATTTTTGTTACCCTTACCATATCTCTTAGCTTCATCATCTAACTTAGTTGCTAATTTAGCAAATTCCGCTTGATCTTGATATGCACTTTTTATTGAAGATTCAATACCACGATTTAATTTACCTTTTTCTTTTTGTAGCGTATTAATTTGTTCTAAAATATCAGATACATCAGTTTCTTCTGATGCTATTTTATTAGTTAACTCCTCAAGCTCTTTCTTTAAATTTTCTAAGCGAATCTTATCAGAATTTAATTGCTCAGCTTTCTCCTTTTGAGTTTTAACTAAGTCATCCATTTTTTTACATAATTCTTCAAATTCCTTTTTATTGGTAAAGCCATATAATTTTTCAAAATCAGCTTTAGTATATGAAGAGATATCTTTAACTAATCTTCTTAAAATAATTATTTTAGAATAATAAGTTTGTAACTTATTTAAAAAATTCTCAATTCTTATACGATTTTTATTAGCATCATAACCTATTTTTGATATTACCTGAGTTTTTAACTTTTGAATTTGATCGCGAAGACTTAGCATTTCAACCCCATTGGAATTTTTTCCACCTAGGTATTCTGCTTTTGCGTCCAAATAATTATTTTTAGCTACTTCTAATTCATCATCAACAAAATCATCATTAAATAATTCTTTTTGCTTCTTAACCTGATTATAATTATTAAGTGCTAATATATATCTTTTCTTAAATTTTTTTCTATCTCTTAATAAATTAGATAATTGAACCATTTTAACGTTTAAATCGTCATCATTACCTGAATAACCAAGATAACTACGACCATATCCACGGGAAACCTTATGATCTCCAGTATCTGGAATATCTGAAATTGACATATTTGCTCTATTATCTACATAATCATCATAAGGATGAAAACCATCATTTGCATTATTATTCCAATTAACTTTCTTACCTAATCTAGTGGTAATTCTATTATCATTTTTAGTTCTTCTTGTTCAAATAGCTCTAACTCTATCATCTGGAATTTCCTTTAAAATTTCATCCTGTAAGTCAGATATTAATTTACTATAATCATTTCTTCTTACTCCATCTAAATCCGAAAGCATTAAATCGGTATAATTAGCTTCGAATCAAGATTTTTGTTGTGAATCAAGTTCTGAAAGAATACTAGTAACAATTTCCTTAGCAGCTGATTTATAACCAGTATCCCAGTACATATTTACTGGATATTTACGTACTATACTTAAAAGATCCTTAGCATCCATATCCATAGATAATTTATTAAGATTTTCTGTATCTAATAATAAGCTCATTAAATTTCTATTAGTGTTGTTAATAACAATGTTATGGTTATTTAATAAATCTGTAATAGTGCTATTAATATCTAAATCAAATTTATTTGCAAATTTTGTAAGATATTCATTAACAACTTTCATTCCAAAATATCCCCATAACACTGGTTCATAACGTCTTAATAATAATTCTCTAGTTTCACGGTCAATACCTAAGGTATGTTCATATTCATCAGTTTCATAAATTAAATCTGCGATTTTAATAGCATAATAAACAGTTTTACTATTATTTCAAGCTATAAAATCCTTAACTCTTGCATTAGGACCAGTCTTTCTATAATCTATTTTAATATCATCTAATTTGGAAGATGAAAAATAATCTCTATAAATAGGGAAGAATTGATCCATTTTTTTACCAGCAGCATTTTCGGATCTATATTCAAATTCAGTCAATCTTCAATCGTCTTTATTTTCTTTTACTAAAAATCTTAATTTAGATATATTCTGTTTAGCCTTATCTATATCTAATTTAATGGTTAGATCTTCTGGTATATCATCATTTATTGATATTTCTACTTTATCCTTACCTTTTCCAGAATAAATCTTCATACCTAATAAATCAGCCGCTTCTTGCTTGCTTATTTTATTATAATGAGCATTTCCAAAATCCCAATTAATATTATGTCTATTACTGTTATTATTTTTAATAGCAGCATGATCTGGGAATTGTCTTTGCACTCCATATCTAGAAACAATATCCCTAGACATATTGGTACCATTATCATCCCAGTTTCTATTATATGCTTTTAATAGAGGCTTAGGTATCTTATCCTCAAATAAATCTACATCTTCATCTAAGAAATTATCATTACTTAATTCTTTTTCATATTCCTTTTTTAAAAAAGGAATTATATTTTCAAATTTTGCCATAAATACTTCCCCTTTCTAATTATCTGAAAATTTAATTCTACCTGGGGCAAATCAGAAATCATGATCTTCTACCGGTAATAATAATGGAGTATTGTTATCAGGATCTAATCTCTTTGGAGATATAACAAATTTTAATCCTTTTTTATTATGGAAGGCAAATGCATTTTGATCAATTTTTTCTATTGATATTGGTAATCTAACACTACCTCTTAAACTATCGCAACCTTCAAATGCACCTAAACCAATTTCTTTTAAATTTTCTGGTAATTTAATATTTAATAAAGATTTACAATTTGAAAATGACTTATTTCCAATTTTAATTAATGATTTTGGGAAGGTTATTTTTCTTAAATTTGAGCATCCTTGGAAAATAAAATCTGGGATTTCAGTAACACCTTCAGCTATAACTAATTCTTCAATTCCATTTAAAACATTATCTTTAGTTTTCTCTTTATAATTATCTATATCTAAAGGAGAAGAATATACAAATGGGGCATCTTCTTCCTCTATTTTATTCTCCCATTCAGATACATCTCCAACTCTTTCAAAATCAGTTTTGGTCGCATTTGGATCTATACCTAATTCTTTAACTACTGTCATAATATAGTTATTATTTTTAGCAGCATCGTATCTCAATAGATATGGTAATATATCACTATTAGCTCTTAACATATTTTGGAAATTTTTGATATGAGTATTGGTAATACCCTGAATATCGGTACCATCTGCTATATCATTAAGTTGTCCATTATTATATATTGATACTAAATAATTGGCTTTATTTTCTTGATTATAAGGAAGTCTTTCCTTTTTTATAAATACGAATAAACTATTTTTATTTGTATTAAAATAATTTCTTAAATGCTCTTCAGCAGTTTCACCAGGTGCCCATCCAGTACATCAAGTGTTAGTTACCATATATTCTTTATAATTTACTTTTTCATATGATGATCCAACCCATTTAGCCCACTTATCTGGGGCATCTTTAACATCACCAAATTTTTTCTGAAAAACTTCAATAGGAATATCACAATAATCTACTATATAACCAACATGTTTAGTTCAAAACTTAACTACTTGATAATTTGCAGTTTCGCAAACCCATTCATACTCTTTACCTTCATCGGCATAATGAGAAAGTAATTGAGAAAAATTAGTATTTCCAACAGCAGCAGAATATCAATCTAATATAAAATCAACTATCTTATATTTATAATCATTTCCTTCTTTTTCTAAATATTTAGATAATGGTTTTTCAGCTAATTCTGCATCTGAAGCATTACTAAATGCTAATATTGCTTTCTTAATTGAATTTTTCTTATTTAAAAATTTGGTATCTCCATTATTATAATGTGGTAATAATAAACCTCTAGCCAAATTACCAATTTGTCCATGTTCTACATCAGATTCTGGATCTAAATTTGCAATTTCAATTAATTTTTGAACATTTTCAATTTTTGGAAATTGTTTTTGTCTTAATACCTCTAATTTTTCTTCAGGAGTTTGAGCCTTTTTTTGTTGAACATTATCCCCTAAATCAATTTCCATATTACCATCTGATTTAACATAATCAATAAAGGTTTTTACTGATGGGAATTGTCCGGCATTTCTTATTGAATATTTACCTCTATTCTTTAAATATTTTGCACAAGCATCTTGAACTTCTTTAAAATTATTTAAGAAATCTTTTTCTCCATTTCTAAAGCATCTGATTAGCAATCCACCTTTACCTCCAGATGCTAGATTACCTACTGCAACCGGATCTGCATTAGTATCAAAACCATCTGCAGTTTTTGGATAGGAACTTGGATCCATTTCAACCATTGTTAAAAATTCATCTTCAGTTAAATCAGAATAATTATTAAGATATTCTTTTTCTAATTTTTTATTATCTATACTTTCTGATAAAAGTTGTAATATCATAATTAAATCTCCAATCTATTTTAATATGAGAATAAATGTTTTCTATCATAATAATCAACATTAATATAATAATAATTTAAATCAGGACTCATTGATACCTCATCATCTCCACAATTAAAATTTAAAGCATCTTGTGCTAACTTAATTTTAGCTCTATACTTTCCATTATCAAGAATTTTTTCTTTAAATCCTACTTTAATGGTAGAATTATAAAAAGCAGCAGCACCAATATACCTTATTGTTTCAGGCAAATATAATTTTTTAATTGTTTTATTATTAAGGAATGCATTTTTTTCAATTCTGGTTACCTTTAATCCATTTATTGTATCTGGTATTGTTATTTCAGGTTCATTATTAAGACTTCTTCTTGAATTTATAATTGATATCTCATTATTAACTACTTTTGCCACAATACAATCAGCTATTAAAATTAAATTATTATCATCTAATCTCTTAACTATATCTGCATTATATCTATCTTTTGCCTTTTGTTGAATATCCTTTATCTCAGATATTTCCTTTTTAAAATCAAAATCGAAATCAACAACTAACTTATCTTTTACATCATCAGATAAAGTATTATATTTATTTTCCATTGAACTAATAACGTCATCAATTTTTCTACTATAGATATAATCATCTTTTTTTACTATATTGGATAAAACTTGCTCAAAATTATCTAAAAATTCTGAAGCTAATCTCTTATATTTATTATTTAACTCAATAGTCTTTAATTCATTTTGTCTTTTAACGGCTATTTGTAAATTACCATTAGTAGTTTGAAATTTTCTTTGTTGGTCAGTTAATGCATCATATCTAAGTAATAAATCTTCTATTGAAGTATCTAAATTAGCATCATATTCATAATCATCTGCAGTTATTGTATCAAAAATAGCTACAACATCATCATCAAATTCTTGAGCTATTGCTTTATCTTCTGCCTCCTGAGCCTCTCTAGCCTCTTTTTCTCTTTGAGCTCTTAATTCAGCTCTTCTTTTATTTATTTCTTCTCCATCTTGAAAATTAATATTATCCCTAACATTTTCTGGAAGTTTATCAAATACCTTAGGAAGTTCATCTTCTAATCCACAATATCATAATAGGTCTGCATACTCATTATCTATAGCGTTTGCTGGTATTGTGGTTAAATTATCATAAAAGTTAATATGTATAGTATATAATGGATCTCCAAAATCTTTATACACAATACTATTTGAATCTAATGTTTTTAGATTAAGTTTATTTAAATCAATATCTTCAGGATAATCAAATTTTCCATCATTATCTAATTTAAAAAATTCTTTAAAAATACCTTTTAATACCCCATCTTTGATATATTGACCATCTGCAATATATTCATCTGGATTAAACTTTGTAAAATCCTGATATTTTTTGAATATCTCATATAAAGGTAATTCTCCATTTGTATTATTATTTAAATAAATATTATAAGCTTCAGCTTCCCTATTAGTTGGACATTCAAAAGATAATGGGATAGAAATTACCTTATTTGGTCTTATTTTAAAAGTATATTTACCATTTTTTCATAATAAAAACATTGCCAAACAATTATTAGTACCTTTTTTGGATATTACAAATGGTTTTACTTTTCCACTTACAACATATTCTTGCCAGTTATTTTGAGTAAATCCATAATGTTTGGCCACATCTTCGTTATTATCCATAGTAAAATTTTCAAAATCTTTTATGTCGGTTATTTCATAAATATTTATGGAATCAGTGTATATGGCAGGATTATCTAAATTTATATCTTCATTTAATTTTAATTTTTCATTTAAAAGATTTAGAATCATATATACATACTTCCCCTCTCTTTTTATTATATCAAATAATTTAGTAAAATAAAAACCTTATCATATTTCGGATAAGGTTATTATATTTTAATGTAATATTAATTATTATAGTTCTTTATATCTACTATATTACAAAGGAAATAATTATTAACTGGTTGTTTTGCAGAAACATTATCTTTAACCTCTCCAGTAACTTTATCAGTATATTGTATCTTTCTTGTAATAGCAGTAGGATTTAATATTTTTTCAGCATCTGCTGGAGTTAAGTATTTAACAACTTCTTCTCTTGTTACCTCAGTTAATGGTCCTCCATCAATAGTAATATAATAATCTGATTTTTTAGGACAATTAAATGTTAAAATTACTCTAAATAATTTTCCATTTGCACCATCTGCTATTTTTAATGCTAGGTCATTGTCATTCATATAATTTCCAAAATTTACTCCGGTAGGCTTATCGCTTCTTTCTACTCCAGTTTCTGCTCTAAATGCTTTAACTGCGCCTAACTTTTCATAATCATATCCAGTATAGCATCTACCTAAATAAATTTTTTTAAATACTCTTACAAATGGATTTCCATCAGAACCTCTACCTCCTCTATAAGCAGCAGCAGGTTTTAGTTCATTAAAAACAGTTATTGCGAAAAAGGTTGGATGCTTGCTCCATACTGGATCACCATGTTCATCTAAAATTACATTTCCGTTCTCATCTACCTTAGCGGTACCATTTTTAATATTTCTAATTGCAGCCATAGCAGCAGTTTCACCCATTGGTTTTACAGGCCAATTAATATCAAAATTTTCAATTTTAGCTTCACTTAAGGAAGTCATTTTAGCTAGAGACTCTTTAAATTTTTTTCTTCTTTCAATTTGTTCTTTTGTTAATGTCATAGTCATACCCTCAATTCTATAAATTAAAAATTAATTAGATCTAGCAAATTCTTTTTCAAAATTGAAAGATGTATCAACTAAATCTCCATCAGCATCTATATCGCCTAAATCTTCTTCAAGACCTTCCTCTAATTCATCAGAATCTTCAGTATCTTCATCATCTTCAGCATCATCAGAATCTTCAGTATTATCTTCCTCATTATCCTGCTCTTCTGGAACTTCTATATCTAATGCCTTACAAGCTTTCTCAACTTGCTTTTCATCGAAATTTGCTACCAAATAATCTAAGAAAATTTCTTCATCTGTTCTAGTATCTTCAGTATTTTCAGTAGTTTCAACATCAACTGATGCCTCATCCTCAACTGGTGCATCTAGTAATTCTGGATTATCAACAACACCATCTTCTGCCTCGGTTAAATTTTCATTTTTAGATTTAGCAACTTTTTTACCTCTTGATGCTAAGGCCATAACCTTATCATATAAAGAGCTTTCTTTTAATGGTTTATTTTCCTTTTCTGAATTTACATCTTCTTCTACATGTTTATATTTAGTGTGTTTTAAATCATCATAACGTCTTTTAAGTTCATTTAATTCTTTTCTAGCATTTTCAACTGTTGTATAATTAGCAATTAAATCTGAATGTTTAGGTGATGTTTTAGGAGCTCTTAACGCTGACTCTAAATCGTTAATCTGAGCTTTTAAGTCCTCTTTGTAACCTTCATTTAATTCCTCATCTAACTTCTTTATATTAAGTTTAGATTTTACAGCTGGTTCTAATTTTAACTTTTTATATGCTTCCTTATCATCAATTAGCAAACTATAAGATTTAGTTTTATCATTGATTATTTGTTGGCATTTACGTCTTAATCCCTCAGCAGATAATTTTGCAAGTTGTGAAGCCTTAAGTTCTACTGTATCTTTAGCTTCATTTAATTTTCTTTTTGATTCATTTATTGTTCTTTGACTCTTTAATTCTCTTAAAGCCTCTTGAATTGTTGACATATTTATATTCTCCTTTTATATATTTTTATATATCAATAAATTTAGTATTTAGTTCATCAATCATTTTTAATGTTTTTTCTCTCATCTTTTTAATATCTTGATTTTTATATCAAGTTGAGTCAGAATCCTTTGTTGATATAGAACTTTGTTTTAATCCATTAACATTAAATTGATGCTTTAAATTAGGATATTTTGCTCTTAATTTACTAACAAATATTCTATCTTCAAATCCTTCTCCATTTTCAGGATTTATATTTTCATCAAAAGATTCTTTTTCAAATAATGATTTAGAAATTGCAAATAGTTTTAATAATGTTAGATTAAACTCTCAAAAACCATCTTTGTATAGATTTAATTGTCTCAGATATTCAATTCCTTGTATAGGCCCACCTGTTAATGAGACATCATCATCTAACATTATTAAATAATTATATTCTGAATTTAAGAAATGTTCTCTTAATTTATTCCTAGCACCAACTATTCCAAGTTTGTCATAAAAGAAACCTTTAATATTTGGTTTAGAAATTTTCTTAAATTCTTCTTCCTTTCAATTTTGAGATATTATCATTATAGGTAAATTATTGAAAATATAATTGCATTGATACAATAAATTTGCTAATTTCGTAAATCTATGTTTTCTTATTTTTTCGTCATCTGGTAAATAAGAAATAATACCTATAACTGCTTTTCCCATATTATCTTCTTCCTGCTATATGTTCTAAAGCAACTAAATCTGCCTTAATTAACTTTAATAACTTATAACAAGGAATTAAATCATAAGTTGCATAATAATTATTTAAAACCTTAGTAATTTCTTCTCCTCTACTATGTTTTAAAAACATTTGATTATCATCTAACTTTTTAGCAAATAACAATATCTGTAAGTTAAGTGCCGCTAATGTTGTTAAAACATCATCAGCACTACTTAATTCCTCTTTTACAATATTCTTATATAAAGGAGATTTTTTAGAATTATTATTCTTTCTTAATAGCTCATAAAATTTTGCAACATCTAATTGTCTATTATCATTAATGAATTTTAAGGCATCAAGATTAATAGATTCAGATAATATAGTTTTTCTTAAATAATTATCAACATTAATATTATTTTCTTGTAATTCTGTTAATAATAAAATTATATCATTCTTTGTAATCATAAATAAGTTTCCTTTCTATTATACAATTATAATCCTAATTCATCAGGACTAGGTAAGTATGAATCTTGATTACCATCATCTTCCATTAATAAGTCTTTATCATTGCTTGTATAGAATGATTCATTAGGTAATACTTCTGCAGGGCTAGGTAATTCCTCACTGCCTGTTGGCTCTGGTGTATTTTCCATAGGTGCATTTTCTGTAGGTGCTGGTTCTTCTCCACCAGTTTCTTCACCGCCACCGCCGAAGCCTAAATCAAGACCTCCACCTCCGAAGTCTCCTCCACCTCCAGAAGTTGAATAGTCGGCACCACCTTCTCCTTCAGGATTTTGAGCATTTGGATTCTTTTCTAATTTATCAATATATTTTTGAATTAATGCAATTACATTAGAATCACTAATTACTCCACTTAATAATTGAGTATAAATTGATAACTTAACTGCTTTATCATCAATATCACCTAATTGATTCATAATATCGCCAATATATCTTAATCTATTATCATTATTTTGTCTTCTATCTAATTCCTCTTGAGTTACTGGAGTTTGCATTCTAACATGGAATTTATTAACATAATTTTCAAGACCTCTATCAATTAAGAATAAGTTAATAATATCTGTAACTAATTGACATAATACATTTTGAACTTTCTTAACTGTTTTACCATATCTTGAAGATAATATTGTTAATGATTGACCACCATTAAAACCTGCACCATCTTCTGTAAAACCGAAGAATTGTTTTGGAACTTTTAAACCACCAAATAGTCTATCTCTGAAATATTCTAGGTCAACTAATGATTTAGGGTCGAAATCGCCACCTACATTTTGAATTGAAATGGCACCTTGTTCACCATAAGTTGGAACATAAATAGTATTTTCAATAGGACCTGGATTGTTATATGCTGCCATACCTTTATCTGTATCAATAGCAGATTTTTGTTCAATCTTTTCCTTTAATCTTTGAATATAACCTCTTACTTGTTCCTTTGGCATATCAGTAACATTAACATTTAAAATTCTTACTAATGAAGATTTAGTTAATCTATTTAATAAAGCTGACATCTCAAGTAAGTTTAATTGTCTCCAAACTCTAAATAGATTATATAGAATTGATTGACCTCTTTTAACATTATAAGATGTAAATTCAGAACCTGTGAAATCTAACTCTCTATTTTCTAAATCCTTAGGATAATCATTTCTTAATTCGTCATCCTTATCATCTTTATAAGAATCTAGATAAATATCAACTGTTTCAGGTTGTCTTTGTGATGTATTATCTAAACATCCGTGTGCAAATGACATAGCATCATATACTTCAACATCATTTTCATGCATCTTATATCTAGTTAAATAGTTAGTTAATTCATCTGACGTTTGTTGAACTACTCTTATTGGTGCCTTAATATAACCATAAGTTTTACCAAACTTTTGTAGGTCAAACATTTCACCAGGATTTGGAACCATTTCAACATATGGAATATAAGGGTCATTAACTGAATATAACTTTAAAGTTACATCTTCATTAATTGCATTTTTAGCATCTGGGAATTTACTTTCTATTTCTTTTCTTTCTAGATATTTTCTAGATTCATTTAATAATCTATTTTTCTTGTTATGTTTAAATAGAATATCATCATCATAATCTGATTGTCTATATAATCTAATATAAACATCACCATAGGTTACTAAACAATATGCTCATTCATATAAATGCTTATCCACATTTAAAGACTCAAGTAATCATGAAGTATAGTCTAATATTTTACTATCGTCTGCCTCAATTCACATTGATTCACCTTTATCATTAGGTTCAACTGAATCTTCAGCATATGTTTCCAAAACAGCACTTAATACTTCATCTGTTGCCATTGAGTCAATTAATTCATAAACTTGTTCTCTGTTTTGTGCACTTTGACTTAAAGCATCAATTGACGATACATCCAAACCACCAACTTGTGCAGCAGCTAAAATACTATCAGCAAATACATTACCAGTATCCATACCTATTTCAGGTTCAGGTGTAGGAACAACTTTAATCTTTTGACCTTTTTCATTTAATTCTGCCATAAAATATCTCCTTCTTAAATTATTATATTATCATTTAACAATCAATAATCTTCCGTGGCTTTTTCACTAAATGGATTATTTTTAATATTCTTTGAAGCTGCATTAAACATACCACTTATTTTCTTTAATTCTTCTTCAAAGTCAACTGTTAATTGTGTTAAATCATCCATACTGCCACCATCATTAACTTCAAGAGTTAATTTAGCGGCTTCAGTTTCACCATATCTAAATCCAAATTCCTCTGCATGTTGTGAAGCTGTATATAAGGCACCACAAACGGCATCTGACTTGTCCTTCGATCCTCCGTCGGGATGATCTACTTTACCATTTTCCATATTTCTTTCCAAGTTAACAACTTCTTCAACTAATAATTTATCATAAAATATTTCTAATCTCTTTTCATATATTGCTGATTGGAAAGACTGATAAGGTATACACACATGATTTGTACCAACTCTATCCACTGATAATGTTTGAATTGGATAACCCTCAGCTGCTAATATTTGTTGTAAATCGGCTGATTGGTAGGTATCACAAGAAATACCTCAGATTTTAAATCCTTTTGATTTTAATCATCTAATAAACTGTCTATTCTTTTCAAAAGATATTTGTCTACCTTTTGGTGCTTTTATAGATACTGCAAATCCTAATGTATAGAATAAATCTCTATCCTGCATATTAGGATCAACACTTGGTTTCTTACCTTTTATAAATACACCTGCAATACCTGTTTTGTCTCCTGTTAAAGACATATCCAGATGGATAAATAAAGGTTTAGCTTTTAATTCAGGCGGTATCTTACTTTCATCAAAGAAATTATAATATTGTACCTTTTCATCTTCTGGTCCAGTACCAATAGTTAATGTTTCTCTTAAGAAAGCATTTTCTAATTTATAATTAATAATTTCACTAAATGCCTTACCATCAATATATTTACTTAAACTAGAACTTGATATACCAGCAAAGTCGCATAATGCTCTATCAATATCATCTAGGAAATCTGCTTTAAAATCTACAGGTGGATGAATTATTTGAGTATAACCTTTTAGGATATATGATTCCTCATCTTCATTTTCAGGAATAATAACAGAAGGCATAAATTTACTTCCTACTGCTACTGCAAATGTTTCATCCTTATATGTTCCTTTTGGTTTAACATCCCAAACAGAACCATCTGAAATATAAACATTGGTCTTTTCAGATTTTAATTTCTTTTTCATATGCTCTTCTAGGAATGATTTATCACTTCTTTTAGAGGATGCTAAAACTAACATTGTAGGGTTTTTACCTTTATGAACGAATCTTGTTTTCATACCACCGATTGCGGTATCAATCATATCGTTCGCTTTTTCTTTTTGTTTTTCTACATCTTGATTCTTAATAAATGAAATTTCATCAAAAAATGCAAAATAAATAGGTAAACCAATTACGTCATCTGCTTGTGAACCTATTTTAATATCTATTGCTTCTTGAACTTCACCTTTTGAATTTATATATTTTTGAGGAACTCAAACTTTCTTTTGTCTTCCTTCAAGTTCTCCATGTCTTAAAAACCAAGGACTAGATTTAATAGTATTTTGGAATTTTGTAGTAGCAATTTCTTCAGCTAATGCTAATTTAATATTCATAAATGCAAATACTATTTTTTCTGTTGATTTTAAATGGAAATACTCAATAGGATTTTTTAAACATAAAATTCTATGTAATAAATATGCTGCTATTAGAACAGCTATTTCTGTTTTTCCTCGTCCTCTTGAACCACTAAGTATTGTATTGTTTACACTAGTACTAATATTATCAGGAAATAACTTTTTTAATTCTGTTCTTCAGTAAGGATATAATTTACAATTACCAGATGCGTCATATCACGCATCTCTAAGATAATCAGCACTGTCTACAAATGTTTCTATATCAACAGGTATTTCTGCATAATCCTCTAAGATTAAATTATCTAATGTAGTAGAATGTCCTTTACTAGCATATTCTTTTAACACAGAAAGAGCTAACTCTTTCTCTTTAGGAGTTAGCTTATCTAGTATCATATTCAATTGTTTTATATCTAACTTACTTAAATCTAACTTATTGTCCATGATATTTCAACTGACTCCTTATCTTTAGTAATTTCTATTAAATTATACCTAATTTTAAGGAAAAATTTGTGATTTTTCCTGATAAAATATATATGTAATATATGTTTTATCATTATTATTTAGATATAATATATGTAATATATTATGTATAAATAATTGATATTTATATACAATTTTTTTATTCAAAATATTTCAGTATTTTTTACTGATTACTTCCTATATAAAATTTAGTTAAATTTATCTAGTTTTTCCTCTAATTTACCAGATCTATAATACTTTAGAATTTTATAGTAAATGTATTTAGGGTCTATTTCAGTTCAATTATTAGTATCATATCTAGCACTTTCATAATCATCATTAACATCTACTTCAAATCCTTTATCTCTATCTTTCAATAGAGGATCACAGAATTCATATAGCCAATCATGCAATCTACTAAATTGTGTTTGTGTTGGAATGTAATCATCAAACCTATTAGGGATAACTGCAAAGAATTCTTTTTCTCCATTTAATCTTATACAGCCTAAATGTTGTAATATAGGACTTCCATATTCGGCACCACAGCGTTCCCAATCTATATTTTCATACATTTCTTCAAATTCTTCTTCAGTAAGACCGAATTTTTCCATTTTTTCTTTTTTAGTTTCATCATCATCTCATCTTCATTTTTGATAAGAATGATGAGTGAAATCAAATATACAATTTCCCATTCAATTATCTATGGTATAATGAGGATCATATCTACCATCTTCATAATTATCTTTATATGTGGATAAAAATGTTCCATCTGGAAGTAAAAAACATCTATCAGCATGTTGTAAATCAACATTAGGAAATTGAATTTTGATAATTTTTAATAAATTTTCTTCTCATCTATTCATTATTATCTTCTTCCTCCTTATCTTGTTCAGCTTGTTGTTTCTCCTGCTCTTCCTTCTCTTTCTTTTCCTGTTCCTCTTTTTCCTTTCTTTCCTTCTCTTCTTGTTCCTTCTTCTCTTGCTCTTCTCTTTCCTTATCTTCTAAATCCTTTTGAGCTTGAGCTATATCAGCTTTAGATTTATTTCTACTAAATCTTGCTTTTGCAATAGCATTAGATAAATTGATAAGTTCTTTAGAAGTTTTTAATTCATCAATAACATCACCATCAGAATCAAAGTCATTCATACACATTTGAACTGCTTGATTATATTGAACACCATAAATTTTAGGGAAAATAAATCTTGAATAATTATATTCTAAATTTTCTTTACAATAATTAGCATAGTTAACAATAACTGATGCAACATTTCTAATCCAATAAGCATTATTTAATACTGCCAATACATGTTTACAACATAAACCTAAGTTATCAAGAGGATTTGTTATATTAGATGCTCTTGTTTCTTGTTCTCCTGCTTTTGCACTGTGTCTTGTTGCCTGATATGCAATTCTATATCTAAAATCTGGACAAGTACAACTTATTTTTACATCACTACTTGATAATGCATTCATTAATGCCTTTGTCACTATATCTCTGGTAAATAAATTTTTAGCTGCCTTTACATAACCTTGAATTTTTTGTGATAATTTACTAAATTCAACTGTTACTTCATAATTATCAGTTTCACCTTTAACCTTAACAACAAATTTTAGAATATCATCTTTCCAAAATCTATTCATATCAATCTGATTATAATCTGCAACTGTATTGGCAACTGATACTTTTGACTTAGCAGTCCATCTACTAGTATTTTTACCTTTATATTTTGCACCATTTCTACCTAGATTTAAAAGTTCTTGTCTTGTAACTTCTACTAAGTATTCCTCATTTAATTTTTGAGGTTCATTGATATATTTCTTATTATTAACTTTTATCTTATCCATATTAACCATTATATCAACCTCAAATTTCTTTAAATTTTAACTTTTATGATTTTAATAATAAAATATCTATGCTTTAAATAAAACTTAAAATAAACTTAAATTTTAAAGTATTATATTACCTGTAGTAGTCATTATATCTTCTACTAATGATTCTAATGACATTTGTTTATTTTCTAATTCTGTTTTTAAATCTTTTAGATTATCCAATATACCATTTCTTCTAACTTCTTTGAATATTAGATTACCTGTTCCAAATTCGCCTTCATTAGCAAATGAGTTAATTCTTAAATTATATAATTCATCAATATATTTATCAATTTCTTCAATTGTAGGAGAAGCAGTAATTTCTTCATATTTTTGAGTTCATTCTGCTAATCCTTGACCAATTGCCTCTTGGTCAATTTCAGGTATATTATTTCTATCAGGTTCTTGTATCCATTTATTATTTCTAATACTATAAACTCCACCTGATATACTACGATTACCAAGTTCCACATAAACTTCTACGTTTATGCCTTTAAATGATATATCATATTTTCTATTAAATAATGTTTTGTAGGCATCATAAATTAATTTTAAATGTTGGTCATCACAATCTAAACTAGGATCCGCAATTAAATGAATATCAATATCAGATGCTTCATTATAATTATAATTTGCATTTGAACCTACTAAATAAATATCAGTAACCTTGATTTTAACACCATTTTCAGTTAGAATGTCAACAAATATTTGAGCAACTTCTTTTGCCTTTTGTGCAACCTCAGGTTTTAAAGTATTATCTTCATTCCAAATAGCAGGATTTAAAGTGTCATGAATTTCTACTTCCTCATTTAAATCACTATTTAAATCATCATTTAAATTTTCTTTAACCTTACCTTGTACTGTTCAGTATTTATCTGGATTTCCTTGACTTGCTTTAAATGCGTTTCTGAAATCAAATCTACCAGCAGTTTTATTAACATAGGCTACAATATCACTATTTTGTAAATTTTGAACTACTCTATTTACATCTGATTGCATAACATTGTTTATTGTAAAATATCCATTTGGATTAACTAAAGCAGAATAATTTGTAATATTTCTTAATTTAATTCTAATTTTATCAATTTGCTGATTAGATAATTCTTCATTCATATCTTCCTCAACAGGTTCAGGATTAAATAATCCACCTCTTGCAGGTTGTTCTTGTTGATTGTTTAAATCTCTAATCTGTCTTGCTCTATCAATTTCAGATCTTCTATGCTCAATAATTTGATTAATTCTTTCAGCAGTTGTATTAAATCCTCTATTTCTAGCAGCTATAAGAATTTGTCTCATTAAGTTAACACATTTCATTGCCTTAACTCTATCATTTGCTCTTAAAGCTTGATAAGCAATATTATCTAGATAGTTGTTATATGCCATCATAGTATCTGGATTCATTCTACCTACATTTTCATTTCTTTCGCCATTTAATCAAGCATCTGCTTTTCAAGGTTCAAAAGCTTCATTAATATTTTCATTCATTTTTTCTAATTCTTCCTTTGCATATTTCATATTTTTCCAATTTTGCAATAAAACTTTACCATAAGGGGTGTTATATTCAGAAAATCCTGATTGTAAATCTCTTGCACCCAATTTAGCTGGGTGAATCATACTTTCATCCTCTCCAATTTTTCTTGCAAATTCTTTAGCTTCCTCCTCAGTTTTGAAAAATACTGGGGCATCAGATCCTTGTAATCCTTGATTTACCTTTGATGAAACTGCAAGCATTCCAGCAGGAGCCCTTGATGATTTTCTAGCAACCACCGTTCTATAGTTATCACTAATTCTAAATAGATTTAAATTGTTCATAGCATTTTTTGCAATATTTTTAAAGGTAGCATACACTTCAGATGGCTTATATAAATTACCTTTATACTTAACTACACAATCTCTATTTAATCCGGCAAAACTATCTGAATATATAATAGGATTTGCATCATCAGAAAATTCTATTAATTTAATATTTGATCCATCAAATGCACGATGTGGTATTTCTTTAAGTTTATTTCCAAACTTTAAAGTATTAACCTGACCATTACTAATATTATTAAAATACCTATCTGAAAACTCTTCTAGATTTGGAGGTAAGGTAACAACATCATAATTATTATTTATTTTTGAAAGACCCAAATCTGAACGCGTACTTGCATATAATTTCTTTATATTTGTATACTTACTTAAATCAGGAAGTAATAAATCTAATAAAGCCGAGCCTAGTATATAATTTATATTATAAGGAATATTTAACTCTTCCTTTTTTGCCTCACTTGAAATAGCAAATGGAGAAAATGTATTTTTATTTTCCCTTTTTTCATAAGCTATTCCATTATAATACTTAATAAATTCATTGGAATGTTCGATAATAATTTTATCTATCTTTTTACAATATAATAATCGAGATAATTTTGGATATTTCACAAATCATTCAACGTATAAATTATGAATAATTGCCCCCTCAAGAGTATTATATGGTACATCATGTTCAATATCTTTTTTATTATAACGTCCAGATATAACAAAATTATTTATTTCGGTTTTTTCATTTTGAATTAACATATTACATCAATTTCATTCAGAGGTGACTCTTAATCCTGGACGTAAAATTAAATTATCTAAATGTACCTCTTTACAGTTCTTAAAGCACTCTGCCTCAATATCATCAAGATAAATTTTTTGTGGAATTGAAACAATTAAATTTGAACACTGATTAAAATTATCCCTGTGTATATAGCATAACGTTTTAGGTATAACTACCTCTTTTAAGCTGCCAAATCCTTTTATTGTACATCTAGGCAAAGTTGTTAAATCGCTAGGTAGTATTAATTTCTCTAAATGTAGTCTAGCGCAATTCAATGATTGCAAATTTGGTAGATCTTTTTCACTAAATCCACTTAAATCTATTTCTTTAATTTCATAAGTCCAATTACCATTATAATTAAAATATACTTGGGATTCAAATGGATCGATAATTTCATGTTCCTTACCAGATGCCTTTTTTATTGCTAAAAAATCTTCAACTGATCCATCATAGTAGATTGAAGATCCCTTAATTCTTTCAGATGTTTTAATTTCTTTAACAGTATTTTTTAAAATTAAATTCTTGTACTCAAAATTAAGATATAATACCCCATTTAGAATACCATCATCTGGATTAATTGTTAAATTTTCAACTTGTGTTGACCTAGATAACCATCAATTTTTTACATCTCTAGTAAATTCATCATGAGTAATTTCAATTGAATCATAACGAATCTCCCTTTTTACTGCCACAGATGGCTCAAGTTTACCTTCATCTATAAACTTTACAATACGCTCATCCTTTAATATATCTATATCAAGTATATTTTTAAAATACCATATACATCAAATAGGTAAATAGAAATCGAAATTGAAATCCTCTTTATCATTAGATAATTTAAGTAGAATATCATAAACGCCATCATATATGTCGTTATTCATAAGTTCTGCATTACATTCTTTGGCTAAATATTCAGTAAATTCTTCAACTAAATCAGTAGCATCAATAAACATAGGTTTCACCCCATTCCATTAATTAATTTAGTATAAATTAGTAAATAAAAATACATTAGAGGGTTAATGATTATTTTCACCAACCCTCTAATGCTTGTTATTCTAATGCTTTTAATATTTCTTGCAAATCCTTTTCGGTTATTTCTTTCTTATTAAAAGCATCTATTAATTCATTTCATCCTTCAATATAGTCTGGAGCTAATTCTGGTAATTCTGGTTTTGGTGGTACATAATCTGCATTAAGTTCATTTACATCATATTTTTGAACAAATACATCTCATAATTGATCAAAATCCATATCTCAATATTCTGGATTTTCTGGGAAGTCAAATTCAGTAACTAAACCAATAGCTTCTTCATTTTCTACCACAATCGCTTTAAGTGGAATATCATTATCATTTAATTTTTTATTTACTCCCTTTACAAGGGCTTTATCTGCATCATCATATATCTTATTTGAAATATGATAGTCACCACAAATATTAGCTAGTCTATAAGCTAGGGCACTTGGCTTAGTTATGCCAAGTTTCTTTAATTTTGCAAACATATGTTCATTATGTTTAAAAACCGCATGACCAATTTCATGTCTTAATAATACACTTAGTGCCATAACATCTATTGTAGGATTTAAATAAACTACTCCTCTTCCTGGGTCAATAGCAGCAACAAATCTTCCACCCATATCTCTACTAGTTACTAGATTTATATGGAAATTCTCTAAATAATCGGCAAATCTAGGAAATCCATCTTCTCTTAAATATAAACATATTTTTCTTTGAACCTTAATTTCATCTGCCGTCATTGATTCATTTATATCTAAATCTTCATCCATATTTAAATCCTCATATATATCTCCAGGAGATCCATTTTTAATTAATACTTTACCACCATTTTCAAGTTCCACTTCTCTAAACCCTCTTTCCACATCATCAATTTTAATTCGCGCCTTTGTTATATCTGAGTTAAAAGCACGTCAGTTATTTTTTGTCAAAACATCAAGTGCATGTTCTCTAGATTTAAAGTAAGCTACACTGCATCTTTCACCACCCATATCAGATAATCAGTTAAATCTATATTTACCAGATTTTTTAATTTTTCTAACATACAAGTAATTATAGAATTTCTTTAGATAGCTAAAATATCCATGACCTCTAACATCTCTTACTACATATAGTTCAGAATACTTTGACTTATCAATAACCTTTTTTCTCTCATTCTTACAAAAGTTTAAAAATCCAGTGAATGAATATAATTTTCCTTTATAGGTTACCTTACCTATCTTGGAACCATAATCAAATATTGTTGGCGTAATTAATTTTGGATCTATATCATCTGATAAAATAAGATTATCTATAATTGTATATCGACCAAAAACTACTTTAAGTTTACTAAAATCCACATCTACGTTAAGTTCCTTACAAATTACACCCTCAAGATAAATTCGTCATACATTTGGATCATTAACCTGTCCTTTAAGTACACATTTATCTGCTTCAAAATACTCAGCTAATCGCATTCAATCATTATCGAATTCTATTTCATCATATCTAATATTATCATTAGATTGAATTGTTTCCTTTTCTTTTCAGGTTAACTTATCTGATCATTTATTTAAATAATTAAAAGCATTAGGTTGATCAGCTAAATCTATATTCAAGTAATTTTTAAAGAAATAGATAAGTCAAATTGATAAATTTTTATATTCCGCTACTAAAGGATCCTTGATTAAAGAATCAGTTGATAATATATTTTTAAGTAATCCTTCAATATCATCTTCTATTAAATATTCTTTACATTCTTTATCTAAATAATTAGCAAATTTTATACTTAAATCATCTACATTTATCATGGTAAATAATCACCTCTATTTGCTATCTTTTTTAGTAGCTTTCTTTTTTTCTGCCTCTGCAGCAGCCTCTTCAGCTTCTGCAGCATCTTCTGCAGAGTGATCTATCATATAAATGGATGTTCCCTTTTTTCCTCTTATATTTTTAACAAATGATTCTGATACTGAATCATAGAATAATAATCATACATATCCAGGAACAACAATTTTTTCCTGTGTAGCTGGATTATCATCTGTCATTATAATAACATTATCTAATTCTTTGGCAGCTAATAAGTCTTTAATAAAAGGTACTGGGGCGTCTGAATTACCTTTACCAACTTGCTTCTTATCTGTGTTTGTAGTATCTGCAAAGTAGAATATAGGCTTTAACTTTATTTTTCCCTTCTTTTCTAATTCTATTATAGATGCGGTTATTTTTTGCTCCATACCATATTTTATCTTATTACCTGTTCAAGAACCTGATTCATCGAAAAATAATCCAATTTCAGGAGTTCCATTTTCTTTAACATCTCAGAATCTTCCAGCTACAGGTCGTCCTAAAATATCAGTTTTATGACTACGATGTCTATAATCTGCATTTCTAAACGTATTAACCTCATTTTTTAACGTTCTTATTATTTCATTTTCAATATATTTTATACTAACCTTTTTATATTTTCTATATTCAGCTTTATTTTCAAGAGCTTTTCTCAATTGTGCTCTAATTTTTCTCTTTAGCTCTTGAGTAGCCTTAGGATTTTCTAACTCCTTTTGTACTTGTTCTTCATTATTACCTTTTTTTCAGAAATCAGCTATTTTCTGTAATCTCTTTTTATATTTATCTAAATTTTTACCAGCATTATTATCATTTGCCATATCTCTTTCTAATTCTTTTGTGGCATCTAAGACTTCTTTAGCTTTATCTAACTTATTATTATCTGAGTCAGAACCGGTAGTATTATCATCATGTTTAATTTCATCACCATTATCATCAATAACATCATTAGCGGAATTTCTTATTTTTTTCATTAAGTCTGCTAATTCATCTAATTTCTTTTGATTTAATTGTGGAAAATCTTGATTTTCATTATTTTCATCATTCTCAGAATCATTTTGATTATTTTCATCTGAATTAGAACTAGAATGCTTTTTATTAGGTAAATTAGGCATCTTTAATCTTGGATCTGGTTTAATTGAAGCCCCAGGGATATTTGGAATATCCATTCCACCGGCCGCTATATTTTGCAATATAGTAGTGGCTGCCGATTTGATTCCATTTTTCTTTTCATCAGAATAGGATTTTAATTTATTTTTATTTATATCCATAGTAAATTACTCCTTTAAGCTATTTTTTGGTAACCTTACCCTTTTTATAAACATTATGAACTCTACTATATAGGTCACTTGGACTATTATTAATAACACTTTCGTCGTCTCTTATTTTTTCCTTCTCTTCTTCAGAATATTCTTTACGTGGTTCTTCCTCTTCCTCAGGCTCATAATTCTTATCCCAAATAAGATTTGCTATATGATCTTTTTCCACATAGTCTGCTAACTTATTTTCTAAATAAGTTGCTCCAGAAGATCCACATTGACGCATAGCTAAATTTATCAATCCATTCTTAGTTCCATCGCATCCAGAAATTGTTGTATCTAATGTTCTTGGAGTTAAAGCATTTTCTGAATCTAGATCATCCTCAGGATCTGTATCTGGATCCCATTCAAAATTTGCTGTATCTTTAAGTATTATTTCAGCAAGATCCTTCTGTTTACACTTAATATCATATTCATCACGTAAATCAATAAATTCTTGCTCATCGTTATTCTTTTTGGCTTCTTCTATATCTTCTTCTATATAAGATATTTCAGTTGATAATTTATTTAAAAGATACTTTTTAAATCCTTCAGTATCATAATTTATTTCTAAAAGTCCCATTCTAGCCTTTAATGCTTTATCTAATTTATTTCTACCATTTTGATAAATTGCGGAATTCATTGCACCAACAGTAAATAATAATGAATCTAAATGAAGAACATCTCCATCTGATTCTATTACCTTATGTTGACTAATAACACTATAAAGCTGTTTTAAAACATCTGGATGAGCCTTATTAATTTCATCAATAAATAGAATACAAGGACTACCATCGGCTAATAGCTCAAATTTTCTAGTTGATACTGTATAAGCCTTAGGTTTATCTCCAGATCTATCGATATCAACTACTCCGGAGAAATCTAAGTAGTCAACATTTACATTAAGTTCAACTACTCTAACATTACGATCATGTGCCCACTTTTGAATAATTGAAGTTTTACCTGCACCAGTAGGTCCAATAAAAATAATATTACCACCGTAACTTTCATTTCCTACATAGGTGCCACGTTTTTTAGATCTTTCAACTTCTTTTCTTTCTCTTAATGCAGTTTTATAGCATTCATCAAGTACCGCATAAATTGTTTCTCCCTTACCATTATTAGTCTTAGGTTGTTCCTTAGCTAAATCACCAACGGTAGCTTCTTTAATAGGTACATTAGTTCTAACAACATCTGATGATTTTTGTTTTTGTTTTAATCTCTTAGAAATTTCATTTCCTAAATTTTTCTTTGCCATTTTAGTTTCTGTCTCCTTTTAAATAATCTAATAACATTTTACAATAATCTATATCTGATTTATATTTTGGATATTGTTTTTCAATTTCAGGTGTATACCAATCAACCCATTGTTGAGGTTCATTGAATTTTTGTCCTGTTTGAACTTGTAATGGAACAATGAATGCATCATCAATATAAGGTCTTAATTTATTGATGCAATCTTTTTCATCACAACACTCAACATCATCATTAACACCACAAGTATCTTTAATAATAAATCCATTATCTTTTGGATCTAATTTAAATCCTGTAATAATTAATAAATTTTCAAATAATTGTCTATTCTTATTTTTCTTTACAGACTCACCACAAGACATTCCTTCACCGCCAGACATTTCACCTGATGAAATATCAGCAGTATATGCTGCATCATTAGCAATTGTTCCAGCAGGAACTCCATCTGTAACTGTAGGAATTTTTCCTTTTGGTGTTACATCGTGATTAAATAATTCTTTTTCTAATTCAGGATTACCACCATATCTAACGTGCATATTATGTGCACCTTTTACATTAGTTTTCTTATGATTTTTTGCAATTCTTTCCCAATAATCATCTTCTACTTTTCCTTGAGAAACTCTTGCTGGTCTTTTCTCTTTTATAATCTCTTCGCTTACTAATTCAGGTTCATCTTCATCAAATATAGGTTTTCTTTTATTAGTAGGTATAAAATCATCGTCATCCTCTCCAATAGAACATTCCATATCAATTTCATTAACTCCACTGAAATCATTCATCATCATTCCTCTAGGAGTATTAACATCGTTTAATGCATTCATAATATCTTGTTCTGAATTACAGTTAATTGATGTTGAATTTATTGTAGGAATTTCATCATCCATAATAGGTTTACGAGGTTTAAAATTAGGAACATTATCATCGTCACTTAAATCAATTTTAATTCCGGTAACTTGTTTAACAGGTCTTTCCTCTCCACCAAATTCATCAACATCTATTTTTTGTCCACCAAAAGTATTAGGTTTAGAATTCTTAATTGGTGTTGAACCAAATGAATCGTCATCATCTAATAATGATGGGTCAATTTCCATATCAATTTCATTTGTTATTTGTAAATCCTTATCTTCCATATAAACATCCTTTCTATTATTAATCTAATGGATAGAAATGACAACTAGCCTTTTCTAATTTTTCCATTATTTCTTTATATTCTTCTGTACCTTCTTGCAGAATTTTTTCTCCATCCATTGGTAATAAAGTATTAGTTTGAGTAAATCTTGTTCTAATTCTACCTAATGCAATTTTAACAAGGGCTAAAGATAACTTTCTTAGTACATCAATCCAATAATCACTTGTAACATCTTCTACACTACGGAAAATTGGAACATATTCAATAGTTACTCATTCCAAACTACTATATGCAGCATTTATATATAACTTATTTCCGTGTTTATCCTCTTTAAAATCTAGGTCGGTAGATAAGGTATTTCTCATTTGTAATAAAGTATTATAACTTAAATAATTCATTACATAATTTTGTAAATTGTACATTGTTCCACCAGTTGTAAATACTGACCAAGTTTGAGCATACATAGGGTCAACGTCTGATGTTGTAATACCAGTTGTTGTATCACCTGTAAATCCTTGAACTCTATAAACATTAACAATAGCACTATGGTCGAAACCTGGATGCTTTACACCTTTTGAATCAACATAAGGTCCTAAATCAATACATTTAGAAAATGGAACTGTAACTAATTTTGTTTCATCTATAAATCTTTGGATACATGTTAATGCAGCATCTACATATTTACCAATAGATTCATCTGGCAAATCAGATTCTAATATATCACCAGTAGTCATTAATTTTATATAATCTATATATTGTTGTTTAGTATATCTTGATGACATAATGAACCTCCTTCAAATAATCAATATTTATTATAATTAATTTAGTTAATAATTTACACATAAAAAAAGAGGTTAATACTAAGATTAACCTTTAATTTTATTATTACTTAAATTACCTCTGTAACTTTTGGACTACCTTCAAGATATGATGCAAAATCTTCCATAATATCATCTTCCGTAATCTTTTCTGATGCAATAACTAGTTTCTCATAATTAGATGCTGTAATTAAATATACTTTAAATCCTCTATCATGTGCCTCTGTAACAACTGCGTCTTCTGTTGTATCTTCTGCAGTTGCAATAATAGATGCAAATTCCCAAGAAGGAATTTCTGTTTTTTCATCCATCATATCTATATCATAAACATAATCTCTAATATAGTTATCATCGTCTTCAACTGCATCTAATTCATTTTCATCAACTGTTGTTCCAGAATAATCAAATACTTTTAATTCTTTAGTTTTGAAATCATATTCAGCTAAATCTTCATTTAATCCTCTAATAATTACTTTATCATCTTTAATATCTTGAGTATAGTAATTAGCATCATTATCTGAACACCAAGCTTTTAATTCTTCTTCAGTTAATTTTAAGCTTTCCCCAAGTGGTTTTAATTCATCTTTAAATTCAACATGACCTTCATCATTATAGTCAGCAGATTTGTCCTGATACCATATTTCAAATTCAGGTTCATCACCTTCATCAAATGGGAAAAGTAAATTAGGTATACGATTATATACATAATTAAGCGCTTTTATAGCCTCTCTTTTGGTATTAAAAACTAGTGCCTCTTTTTGATTATCAGTCTGTTCTACTTCTTCCTTATCAGAAAGGAATCTTCCATCAACCGCATTCACAAGATAATAAACTCTCTCGAAAGTTATAGTTTTAGTACGTTTTTCCTCATCTAAATCATTTTTCTTCATTCTATTAATTCTATCAGGAATTACAAATTTTTCATTGCAATCATCACAACATCTACCTTGTTTATAAGGTTCTGCATTATTACCATATCCTGTATATTCTTTACCACAAATGCAACAAATCTTCTTGTTATTTTTTGTAGAATTATCTACAGCTTTTTGTGCATTGTTGTTCTTGTAAGTCTTTCCATCAGCATCAACAAATACAAAATCTTCATCCATATTATGATTTTCACGATATCATTTACCATAATCGAAAAATTCATCCACTGTGAATTCAGTTACAATAACGTAATCTTCTGCATTATCCAAATTAGCTTTATCCTTTGGAATATAAGTTACATAAGCTACGTTTTTATCATAATCAACTGAATAAGCTTCGTATGGTTGGATACCCGTATCGCCATTTTCTGTACATAATAAAGCATTTTTTGCTTCAGCTACCCCTAAGGCAGATTGTTCCTCACATTGCATTGTTCACATTACATTTTCATTGATGTTATTTGTTTCTATATCATTATCAAAAGAAACAGTATCTTCTTTTAATAAATCTAAACTTTCAAGTTCTAATTGATATGCTTCAAATACATTAATTAAATTTTTTTGTAATTCAGAATCATTTGATAAATTTAATTTAACTTTAACTTGATTGCCATTAGTATCCAAAACAGTTCCAGTTAAACCTTCAAATGCTTTTATTCCTTTAACTACTTTTACTTTATCATCTTTCTTAAACATAGTTATCATAAACTCCTTTTATAAATAATTTAGTAATTAATTTAACTATTAATAACCCAACTATAAGTAGCATTTCCTTCACTATCTACTACAACCTGTAATGTATAAGTACCTGCTACTGTAGGAGCTTGTGGTATTGGATTATATTTTAAATCATCATAAGAACCGGTTTCAGCTACTTTAGATAATGTTGTTACCTTATGGGTCATATGTAATAATTCATATTCACCTTCACTACCGGAATAATAAATATTTTCGCCATCAGATCAAATATACGAACCATAAATTTCACTGAAACCTGTCCATGTTTTAGGTATCCAAGTTGATGTAGATTTATCTAAAACATATTGATTACTACCATTAGTGTAATAAATGTCATCGCCAGCTGTTCAAACAGCATCACCATAAAAATTAGTTAATCCATTTCAGATCTTAACATTTCAAGTTGAAGTTTCTTTATCTAAAACATATTGATTAGATTGATTTGAGTAATAAATATTTTCTCCATCAGTTCAGATATCAGTTCCTCTGAAAGAGGTACATCCGTGTCATGTTTTAGGGATTCAAGTTGAAGTTTTTTTGTCTAAAACATACTGACTTTCATCATCAGAATTATAAATATTATTTCCATCAGTTCAGATATCCCTACCAGATAAATCATTATATCCAGAAAAAATAATTTTAGATCAAGTAGAGGTTGTTTTGTCTAAAACATAATTATCAGTTCCAGCAGAGGTTCAAGGTGAATTATAAATATTATCTCCGTCTTTTCAAATGTCCAATCCGTTGAAATGATTTATATCTATACCGTGTCATGTTTTAGGGATTCAAGTTGAAGTTTTTTTGTCTAAAACATAATTATCAGCCTCACCTGAACTTGAATTTGAGTATGAGGAGTAATAAATATTTTCCCCATCAGTTCATACCAGTCTTCCATTAAGACTAGTTAAACCTGTCCACGTTTTAGAATTCCAAGAAGAAGAGAACTGTTTTGTTGCAACGTTTACTTCACCTGTTGCATTTATTATATTGTTTTCAATCTTAATTCCTTCGCCTGCTAAATATGGTTCAGTAATATTATATGTATCGTCACCAATAGTTAAACTAGTTCATTTATTACCATCATTTGTACCAGATACTTTTTCTAAAATATTTTCAATTTCATATTCATCAAAAACGAATTTATATTGTTCATCACCGGAAGAATAATATGTAGTTTTACCATCTGACCAAATATTATAACCATTTCTATAAGCACGTGATCAATTAAACTCTATATAAGATCAACGCTTAGTATTTTTATCAAGTTTGTAAGGACCTACTAAATCATACATAACGTAGGTATTACCACCGATATGAAAGATATTATTAGTTGTAAAAGCCGAAGTAAAAGGTCTATTTATGAAAGTTATTTCTGTTCAAGTTTCTCCATCATCTTCTAAAATATAATCTTTATTTTTAGGTCCAACTAGAGTATAATAACAATTCTCTCCATCTGTTCAAATATTATTACCATTAATATTATTTAAACCTGTCCAAGTTTTAGGTTCCCAATTATCAGTTTCTTTATTTAAGAAATATTGATTACTATATGATGAATAATAAACTATACCTTTATATAATCAAATATAATCAGCATCAACATACATTCAATCAGATTTTAAATTTCAAGTATTAGTTGATTTATCTAATTTATATTTATTTATATAAACATTATCTCCATCTGTTCAAACTTTATCTCCTTTAAAACTAGTTAGTCCATTTCATGTTTTAACAGCTCAAGTAGAAGTAGTTTTATCTAATACATAGTGATTATTATTATATGAATAATAGATATTTTCGCCATCGGTTCAAATATAACGTCCTAAAGGTTTAGGTAATTCCCCAAATCAAGTTTTAGAACTTACTTTAGATGGATTATCATAATAATTAATATTTATGTTTTTGCCAGCTTTAAGTAACTTACCTGCATCTTCCAATTCTATATCTTGATTATTAGTTTGATTTAAATTAAATGAGCCTTTAATATCCTCGTTTTGAATTAAATTAATAGTAGCATTATTAACTTTTTCAATTATAGGTTTATTAAGCAAATCATCATAATTACCAGTTTTAGCAACTTTTTCTAAATTAAATACTTTTTCATAAACATTTTCTAAAGAATAATAATTTTCTAATGAATCATAATCTACTACGTCTAATAAAAAGATATTATTTGTTTTGTTATTAAAAATTAATGCAGAGCTAGTAAAACGTAAATTAACTTCAGTATCTACACATTTTCACTCTATTGTTGTTAATATTTGATTTTTTATATTTACTATGTAATGATGAGAAGGATCTGAGTAGTAAGTATTTCTATTATCATGTCATATGTAATTTTTGTTAAGATATGTTGTTCCAGTGTCACTGCGTCAAGATACAGATATTCATGCATTTGTTGTTTTATCTAATTTATAACTTTGAATATAACTTGAAGATCTATTTAAATAAACATTATTTTCATGATCAGTTCAAATATATCTACCTTCAATCGGACTTACTACTTCTATATTTGATCAAATATTTTTGTTTCATACTAAATTATTTTTATCGAGAACGTAATGTAATCCACCATTGGTATCATAATATGCATGTTCTCCATCAAATCAAATATCTGTTCTTTGACCATTAAATTTTGTATTATTATCAAACTTTCAATTAAGTGTAGCCCAAGTATCAGTATTTCTATTTAATCTATATTGACTGTCACCATAAGAATAATATATATCTTCGTTATCGCTTCAAATATAATCAGCAGTAAAATTAGTTAAACCTTTTCAAATTTTACGCTCTCATATAGAGGTTGTTTCATTTCAAACATAGTGATCAGAGTTATTTGAGTAATATCACTTTCCTGTTTTAGGATCACTTCAAAAATCATTCTCTGAAATTGAATTTTGAGGTGTAGGATTTCAACTTCAAGTTTTTTTATAAAAACCTACATTTTTAACAACATCTATTCCGGTAAAACCTTGTAAATCAATAGTTTGATCAACATCTTGATTTAAAGTGAATGTCCCTTTTTCTATACCATTTTGCACAATAGTTATAGAGGCATTATTTGCAGGATAAGGTTTATTATTTAAATCATTATAATCACCTGTTGTTGCCACTGGTGCTAAGGTATTACCTATATTTTCAATTTTTTCCTGTAAGTCGGTATCTGCCTCAATACGTTGACGTTTTTCATTGTTAACATCAGCTTTGGTTCTTTTAAAAATTGAATTAATTATTTCTTTTATATTCATTATCTAATTTACCTCCAATTCCTTTTTAGCTCTATATTTTAATTTTAATAAATTAGTATGATTATTTGCTTCATCATAATCTATATTAAATTCCATTAAATAATCTATAAAAAATGGTGTTATTCTACAACTATCATTATTGCCAATTAAAGATTTAAAATCTAAATGCTGCACTAAACAAGGACGATATTGAATATGTGTAATCCCTAAATTTTTTAATGCCTTGCTTTCTATTACATCATATTGGAGTTTTCCAGGATTTTCATTTTCAATTTTTTCCATTTCAATTGCCAATTTATTTGTAATATCTTTTGGATAATATGTACATTGATTAAAATAAAAATTATTAGATTCCTTTGTTTTAAAATAGGATTTAGGTCCGGTAAAAAAATTAATTATTTTATCCGGATACCTTTTAATTGCAAATTCAATTTCCTTTTTAAAGTTTTTACATAATTTAACATCATCCTCTAATAACACTGAATCATAATTTGAAATTATTTTTAATTGTTCAATAAAGGATTTAACGGGTTTATGCTCCTTATCAATTAATGGTTCATAATTAATTTGATTAATTGTTGAATCTAACTTTCTTTCTCCAGTGGTTCTTATAAAGTATTTAATGCTATTAATTCTTAAATCAAGTTCTTTTTGTTTTAATCATTCTTCTCGTTTTTTCAATAAATGATATTTCATTTTAATAACTAATTTTTTTATATCTTTTTTATTAAGATTATTATAATCAAATCCTAATTGGTTTAAATAATCTATAAAAAATGGGGTTCTTAATCAAGGTCTTTCTATTTCATGACCTAATAAAGAATCAAAATTTAAATGTTGAACTAAACAAGGTCTATATTTAATATGAGTTTCATTTAATTCCTTTAATGCTAAATTTTCTACCAAATCTGTAGATAACTTTGGAAATTCTAAATGAAATTTTCTCATTTTTTCTGCTAATTTTTTTGTTAAATTTTTTGGATAATATGTACACTGATTCATTAAATAGCTATTAGATTCATGTGTTTTGAAATAACCATTTCCTGGATGTTGGAAAAAATTAATAATTTTATTAGGATATTGTGAAATTGCATATTCAATTCTTTTTTTAAAATCATTACATAATACACAATCATCCTCAATTAGAACAAAATCATCATTACCTAATCTTTCTAATTGATCTATGAAAAAATCTATATATCTATGTTCAGAATCAATTAATCTTACATATGGTATTTGTTCATAGGATTCATCCAATGATCTTTCCCCGGTTGTTCTAATATAATATTTCATATTAACTACTTGATTCTGATGTTTGATATTCACTTAATACATCTGTCTTAAAGAAATCAATATTTACGTCCTCACTAATAATTTCGGTATCCCTAATGTTAGATCTATATATTACATTTAAATTGGCATACATTGTTCCAGATAAATCATCAAAAAATGACATTAAGTTAATTATCTCAGTATTTTCATTATCCATTAATATATCTATTATTTCACCTAAGGTATAAGTTGCTAAAGGAACTGTAACGCTGGATAAACGTGTTCCATTTACATATAAGTTAAATTCGAATTGAAAAGCTTTTATTACCTCACCAGAAGTAACCTCTGTAGTAGCTTAAAAATTGCTTGTTTATCTAAAGGAGTTCCTGAATCATAACTAATTTCTGGTCCAACAAGTATTGCTAAATGATCAGCAGTTTCTCCAGATATAAATTCACTTCCCAAATCAAATCCACATAATTCTAATCAATCCTTGATTGCTTTAGCACTAGGTATTTGTGCATCGGAACCATCTTCATAACCTAAGCATTCTCTAGTAAATATGACATAGTGAGGAATAACATAATTTTTACCACTCGCAGTACAACTAATAACATTGTTAGTAATATCAATACCAGTACCAGCGGTATAATTAGCACCCTCTCCTTGCTCTAAAAATGTTCCTAATAAATTACCATTTTTATCATAAATTTGTTTCATTTTATTTTCTTCTCCTTATCCTTATTATAAATATATTGCTTGTTCATTACCAAAGGTACTGTCTGCTGTTATTGTAATATTATTACCTTCGGTTCTAATTACATCATTAGTAAATGTTATATTGTTACCTTCAACCTCAACTTCGGCTTGAATAAAGCTATCTTCATATTCTTCTTGGATATCCTCTTCTGTAATATTAAAATCTCCTCCAGAGGCAAAACCATAAGTATCTTCACCAATAGTTAAACTTGTTCAGTTTGTACCATCATTAGTTCCTGAAACTGTTTGAATATCATCCAAAGTAGCCACTATTTTACTGCCATTAGTTCCTATCACTGTAGGAGCTAGAAATCGATAATTATAATAGGTATTTGAAGTATAACCATCTAATGCAGCTTTAATAGTAAAGTAATTTTCATAAGACTTAGCAGTACTTTCAATTAAACCTGGGGATAATTGGGTGTACATATAATCAGTATTTCTTACCGCTACATATGGTTTACTTGCACTATATCCATTTAATTCAGCATAATTATGACTAGTTGCTGAAGATCTTGATTGCACACCATTAATATTTGTAAATGTTTTAAATCCACTAATTGTTTGTCCGGTATTTGTAGTTACATAATTAGTAGGTATTGTAGGTTTATCTGTTAAATCATTATACGAACCTGAGAAATTACTTGTACCAGGAGTATAGCCTAATGCCGTAATTACATCGCTAGAATTAATTCCTGTTATATAGCCACTAGGATTTGATGAATTATAAGGTATATAACCTAACGCTGTTGTTACATCTGAACTAGTAATACCAGTAATATATCCACTGTCATTATATAATTCACTAACATTTGTAGGAATATTTTCTTTAGATGCTACAATTCCAAAATCAATGGATACTTTTTTAGTATCATCTGATTCTGGTGTAATTACTATACCTTCACCTGCTTTTATTACATCTCCAGTTGAACCACCAACTGCACTAATAACATTATTTTCATCAATAATAATATTTTCGCCTGGAATTAATTTATCTTGCTTACTATTTAATTTTTCATCAATAAATTCATTCTTAACATCAACTTTAATTTCTTTTTTCTCATTATTAACTTTAACTTTTGTTGAGTCTGATTCTATTCCTTTGTAGGTATTTATGTCTCCTACAATTCTTCCATTAATAACTCCACGCATTAATCTCTACCTCCTTTATGGTAAAACTATAAATTTAGTTCTAGGCATTACTGTATCTACTGCCTCAAAATTATCATCTACATTTTCTTTTGGTCTATATAATTTAATTTGATAATAATAAGTTCCAGGGATAACATATTCTGTATCTTCTATTTCAAATCTAATCATTAATTCATGATTTTTATAATCAAAATCTTGATATGTATATGTTTGTTTAATTAAGGCATCTTCCCATTTTTGATTACCTTCCATAACAGCCAAATATAATCTATCTCCGGGCATTAAATCATAAACAAAATAATTTACTGCATCACCTATTGTAATCATGAAAGGAAATTTAAATGTATCTCCTCTATTAACTGTTATTATATTATTTTTAGAAATATTTGCCATATCTTATTCACCATCCTCAAAAGTAAATAAAGTAGGTAAAACTTTAATTTTATATATATCACTGTATTCAATAGAACCATTAGTTAATCTTATTTTTAATTGAACTTGAGTTTGTTTATTGAAGGTATTAAAGGCTAAAGACTCATCTTCGTATACTTTATAATAAGCACAACAATAATCTGTAATAGCTTCATTTATACTATCCATTGAGTCATATTCATCTTCTAATGTAATTCTATAATCAGGTATTATTAATTTTTGTTCTATTCCTTGATAAAAAATTACTTCACATTCTGAAATATCATTAATATTATGAGGTATTTTAAAACAGTGTTCTACTTCTCCACCTCTAATAATAACATCTTTATATTCTTTTTCGATAGGTAAAAATTCATATCGATTATCAGGAAGTGTATTACTAGGATAATTATCAAATAAATGAGTCATCTCAACATCTCCTTTAATTACATATTATATCAAATAATTTAGTAATAAAAAATGCTAGGTAAATATTCATTACCTAGCATATTTAAAAGAATTTAATTTTATTTATTTAATATAGTTTCTTCTGCTTTATTTTTACCTTTATCAATTAACATACTTATTTCTGGACTTGCTAATTGAAGTAATTTATAAATCATACCAACATTAATTGTTGTATCATCAATTAAAGATTCAATGATTTTATTAAATGCATCAGCATTTCTTTCATCATTAACCATTCTGTTATTATTCTTAACATATTTTAATTGATCTATTGTATTCCAGAAAGTATTAATAAGACCATTTAAAACATTTACTACTTCTGCTTCATTACTAGTATTTGGCTCCATAGGAGGTTCAGGTTCTGAACTACTTTGAATAGGAAAATCCGTATCTACCTCGGTATTACTATTATCAGGCTCATCTTCTAATGGTAATGGTTCCTCAGGAATATCAAATCCTGTTGTTTCCTCAGGATCTAATATATCTTGAACAGCATCTGATTCAGGCTGCTCATCATCAACTACTTCATCATTAACTACTTCAGCACCATCTTCTTCTGCAGCCTTTGCTTTCTTTTCCTGTTCATCCTCATATAAATGAGTTTCCATTACTTCATCAACAACATTTCTATCTAATATATCTTCTTTAATTAAAGTTAATTTCATTTAATTAATCCTCCTTATTAAAGGTATTAACAAATTCTATTGTTTGGTCAATATAAGCAGATAATTGTTCTGTGAAAGGTGTAATATCAATTCCTGATTCTTTAGCAGCTGCATTAACTATTGCAATTGCTTTATCCTTTTTACTTGCGCCTTTTAAATCTGTTTTTTCAACTTCTACCATTGCAGCATCTGCTAATTTCATAACTAAAGCTCAAATCTCTTTTAAAGATTTACCTTTATTAGCTTTAATAACTTTTTTAACTGCAACAAAAGCAGTAACACCGGCACTAATTAATCCAACTAAACCTGTAATTAGTGCTACTAAAGCCTGTGCACTTGTAATCCAATCCATAATTAAAACTTCCCTTCTATTAGTCTATTTTTGTTTCTAGTTCATCAAATTGTTTAGCAATATCTAAAATAAAACTATTACCTTTTAATTTTGTATATGATTCATACATGTATTCAAAATTTCTAATATCTTCTGTTGTTCTATATCCTTTTGTTTTACATTGACGCCAATGATTTAGTAATTGATTTCTTAAACTGTCTCTATTAGCTGCTTTTAATAAATTGATATCCTCAGTCTTAATTTCTTCAATTTCTCTTTTAACTTCAACTAATTCATCTTTAATTATTTGTAAGTTACCACAAGAAGGAGCCATAACTTCTTTAACAACTTCAGCTATTAATTTTTTTTGTTCCAATTCCTTTTCTTCCTTGTGCTTATCAATTGCCTTCTTACCTCTCATTTTAAAGAATAAATATATATCAGCAATAATAAGACCAACTAATCCAGTGCCACCGAACATCATTACTCATTCATACCATTCCATAATCCTAGTCCTCCGATAAAAATAAAAACACTAAACAATAATATCCTTTCTATTATAATTTAGTGTTAATTTTTATATTATTATTTTAATAGTATAACATAAAGGTTCCGTTTCCACCAGCTCCGGAATCACTTTCAGCTTGTTCTGATGCACCTCCGCCACCATAACCTCTGTCATAAGAGGTTATGTTACCATTAGGACTACCTGTTTTGCTAGTATTGCCTCCATTGCTTAATATGGATGCACCACCTCCGCCACCACCATCATCTCCAGTTAAAGATTTTAAACCCTTACCTCCAATTTTTGGAGCAAAATATAATGTAAAGGCAGAGGTATCATTATAAACTTTAGATATGTCATATTGCTTTCTTTGACTATCTCCTCCACTATCACCACTTGAATAAGCGCCGGTATCGGTTGCATTACCTCCAACTACACCACCAAAAGATAAAGTATTTTTATAATAATCGTTTGGATAGAAAACGTCTACATGTCCACCTTGTCCTTTACGTCCTTGACCAGTACTAGAGGTTCCTCCACCTCCACCTCCTCCTGCACCTATTTTAAAATAGATACCAGATTCATAATTCTTACTTGTACTTATATAGGATGTGTC
>Ga0247610_10000609_pt1 | contig 48985 bp, 83 predicted proteins | sample 174DNAGHGhighgp2_FD_193483 | JGI IMG/M metagenome (GOLD analysis project Ga0247610, IMG submission 193483) | Sheep rumen microbial communities from Palmerston North, Manawatu-Wanganui, New Zealand - 1742 DNA GHGhigh gp2 | ecosystem: Host-associated > Mammals > Digestive system > Stomach > Rumen...
CGTTTACGTCCTGCTTTATATCGGGCTGAAACATGCCGTCCTGTGCCCTGCGTCCATTGCGATAACCATGTTGCTTTGCCATAACGTTCTCCCTTACATTCCTGCCTGTGGGTTCGTCCATTCCCTGCTCAACTGCTCGTTGATGATTCTGATTTCTAGCTTTATGGCGTTGATTGCCTCGATGTTGGCCTTGTAGACGGCCTCGGCACAGTCGCGCTTGAACCTCAGCTCCGCAATCTCTGGGATGCCGTAGCATGTCTTATCGATGAGTCCTATCGGCATGTCTTGGGAACGTAACTTCAAGCACCATTCTCGAAGCTTGATTTTGTAAGCACGCTCGGCCTCAGCGTATGCCGTCCCGCTCTTGCGCAGCTCCTTGACGCTATAGTCGAGCTGCTTGGTCTTGGACTGTATCTCTGACCAGAGGTCGTAGTCAGCCATGCGTCACCTTGACCTTTCCGAACACCGACTCAACAACCCCTAGAAAGGGATATCGGTATCCTCATACACGTCCTGACGCTGATAGCCGTTCTGCGGCTGCTGAGGGGACGAATAAGCTCCGCTCTGCTGCTGGTCGGCATAGTTGCCCGGTTGCGGCTGCTGCGGCCCGTTTTGGGCCTTAGAACCGCTCATGAACTCAATCTCGTCCACGATGACCTCAATCTTGGAGCGCTTCTGGCCGTCACGCTCCCACTGAGACCAGCGAAGCTTGCCTTCGATGGTGCACTTCATCCCCTTGCAGAGGATTCGGCTCAGGCTCTCGGCACGCTTGCCGAAAACTACACAGTCGAAGAAATTGGGCACTTCAATCCATTCTCCCGAGCTTGGGTCACGCTTTCGGTCGTTAACCGCAATACCAAACGTCAGGATTTCCGTGCCGCCTTGGGTTGTTCTTAGCTCCCCGTCCCTTGTCAAATTGCCTGAGATAAATACCTTGTTAATCGACATTACTCTACCTCGTTAACTATTGAGTCTACGTATACGATTGTTTGTGTTACGCGAGCCTCGACCCAGACCCCCGCAAGGCGCTGTGCCTCCGTTCTCGTCACCCTTTCAAGATGGCCCACAAGCTCAAGCTCCTCGCCCTCAGAGACGAACCCTTCCAGCTTCTTCATCGCGGCGCTGTAGTCCGTGAGCCTGCAGTCGAATATGTCATACCTGCCGTTTGTCGGGTTGGTGACCTGTATAGCGAAGTCGAGAACCTGACCGCCCTTGCCGTTGTCACCTGCCTGAGCGTTGCGCTTGACCACGCCAAGCAGGTGGACGCTGTTGTTTTCCATTACTCCCCTTTCTGCCACACGAAGCATCGATGCCCCGTCGTGTCGTTCCAGATGCTCAGGCCCGTAATCTGCCCGTCCTCGATGCGAATCTTCTCGACGTGGAAGCGGTCGTAGCACTGCATCTTGCCGTTCTTGCCCTGCTGAATCTTGCCGCACTTGTCGGCATAGACGAAGATGCGCGGTGCTGTGTAAAGCGACCTGCCGATGCCCCAACGTGAGCAGCAGCGCTTTAGCCCATCGCTGGCGCGACCCTTCTCTGCCTCAACGTTTGACGGCGAGCCGACATCCTGCTTCGAGACCCACTGACCGCGCTCATCGCTCCAAATCGACACAGTGCAGAACAGCTCGCCGTTTATGCTTTCGTAGTTGCATTGCCAGTTCTCGGAACCGACTGTCTCGTCTAGGATGTCGCTGTCCGTGCGGCTCGTCTTGTAGAGCAGAAGCTCGACGCCAGCATTGGTCACGCGGCTTACCCTTACCTCGATTTCCTCGGCCTTCAACTCACGAAATTTCATATCCCTAGTACCCTTCTATCTGGGGAGTCCAAGACTCCCACGGCTGACGGCCCCTGCCGTCCTTTCTGCTGGTAATCCTGTGGTAGATTATACCAGTCCTACGACCTTCCTTGTACGGCTCAGCGACAACTGGCGCTCCGCCAGCGGTCCGCGAGAACTCCCACAGCTCGTTCCACTCGTCGGGGTCCACCCTGCCGTCCAGCTTGCATTGCACGCACGCTATGGTGCCGTAGTGCATAGCTATCACGTCGGCGGGAGAATGCGAGCCAGCCGAGCGCACGGTGACGTACCCGTATCCCTCTAGGTCTTTCGCCACCTTCCGCTCGAATGCTGCTCCCCTCGTGTAGTTGGTTGCCAATGAATCACCTCCTAACGCTCGCTGTCGGTCAGCGCGAACAGGTCGCGCGTCACCTTTGCGCAGTGGTCGGCCTTGGCCTTGCCAGCCACCATCTCAATGGCGTTGCCGTCTGCATCGACCATGTTGACATTCTTGACACTGAGGGTAACGCTCGCGGTCTTGCACCAGTTGCGGCCCGTGTCAGAAAGCTCGAAAGTCACGCGGCACTTGGTGCGCTTGATGACGATGGCGCGGAAGTGCGCGCTGCTGCGCTCGTCGTAGATGATATAGGTCTTGCCAGTCTCGAACTGCTTGGTCATCTCGTGCTCCCTAGAACGTGGGGTGTCCTGTCCTCCCCGTAGCTATACTATAGCATACTTTCATGCCGTTGATGGCGAGAATTACTAAAAAAGGCCCCGATTTCTCGGGGCCGTCCGTTCTATGCGGTGAGTGCCGCGTACTGCCCGCCCTGTACCGTCTGGGAGCCGAACTTGTCGCGAATCTCGTCCATCGTCAGCTCCCTGCGGGTCTTGCGCTTCCAGTCCTTGGGTGCCTTGTACCAGCGATGCTTCTTCGACGCCCAGCGCATGCCCATGCCCTTGAGGTCGCCCTTGTGCTCGCGCGTGTTGCCGCCGACCCAGAGCCAAGAGCCGCAAATTTCGATTTCGAGACCAGCCATGTTCACGAGCTTGGAGATGATGTCAGCGAACTCGCTGGTGACGTCATCGGGCATGTCCTGATTCCAGTCGGTGTAGGTGCCGCCGTCCTTCGAGTCGTGGATGTTGTAGTTGTGGGCCTTGAGATAGTCCCACTCGGCGTTGATGGCCTGCATCGCCTTGAGGTCACCGTTGGGGCGGTCGGGGTGCCAACGGAGACAAAGCTTGATGTACTGCTTCTTGGCTTCCTCGATGCTGGTCATGTGGTCGGCCTTGAAATACTTGAACCTCATGATGTGCTCCCTTCCGGGCAGGCCCCTGTGGCCCTCCCTCTTGATTAACTATAGGATAGCACATATCGCAGGTGATGCAAGCGGGATTTTTTGGAATTTCCGAAAATTCTTAGGCGTTGAAAAGCCCTTCGAGCGTACAGTCTCCGTTCCTCTTGTACCTCGCGTATATGGTCTTATATTCAAGCCCGAAAATCTCGCACCATTCCATGAGGGTCCTAGTGGAGTTGCCTATGGTCACGTCGATGTTGGTCCGCCTGTTCCTGCTCTGCTGCTTCTTGGTAGCCCACCTGCAATTCTCTGGGCAGTAGTTCCCGTCGTTGTCGATGCGGTCTAGGGTCAGGTCCTCGCTGTATCCTTTATCCATGGCCCAGTCGCAGAAGCTCTGGAAGTCGTTCCTCCACTCATTGCAGACCGTTATGCCTCTGCCTCCGTAGCGTTCCCATCTTGCGTTGTTCCTGTTGAAGCAACGGCCCTTCATGCCTTGCCACTCTTGATACAGACGGGTCTTGCTCATCCCATGCGTGTCCCTTGCGAGATTCGACTTGTCTTGCTCTCTTTTGAGGCACCCGCAAGATTGTATAGCTCCACTTTTGAGGGAGTCAGACCTCACTGATTTCACGGCTCCGCAGTCGCATTGGCACATCCAATATGTCTTGCCTTTTGTACCTCTGTCATCAATTCCTATGACGGTAAGCCTTCCGAATCTCTGTCCGGTAAGGTCTACGACGCTGTTCATTCTCTTCATTGTTCCTACTTCCTGTTGTTTACTGTAGGAACAATTATACCATACTACGAGTTTTCGAGATGCTTCTTCAGGATTGACCTATATCTGTCCACATGCTGCGTGGCGGCATCCCTGAGGAACGGCACGCCCGGTCTCGTCTTGCCGTTCCTCATCCTTACAGGCTCGTGAACGTACAAAGCGTATTCCACGTTGGTGCCGATGTAGGCGGCCTTCTCGTCGGGCGATATGGCGTGCGTGATGCTGTTCCTGAGCCTTCCGGTGTCGACGGGACAGAGCTTTTTCGCGTAGCCCTCGGCAACTAGTCCTATCTCTTCCAGCGCCGCCTCCAAAGCCGATGTGATGGCGCTTGCGACTTGCTCGGTGTTGTCGGCAACGACTATGACGTTATCAGCCATTACTCGTCATCCCCTATGTAGGCTGGTTCGTCGAAAAGAGCCATTGACTCATCATGGGTGGACGTGACGATGGTGCCGTCTACATAGTGTAGGTATACAGGGAGTCCGACCTTCCCGCTGAACCCCAGCAGGTACACGACCTCGCCGTTTGAGAGCGTTATTTCCTCCAAGCTTTCCGCTCCAACGGACTCGGCTTCGGCTTCGATGTCTTTAGGAATCATGCTTAGCCTCCGTCAGTATCTGCTCGCAGATGTCTAGGTCGAAGTCGTAGTTGCTCACCTTCAGGAGCTGCGGGCCGTCGGCTATCTGCGTTCCTCGTATGCTCGATTTGTATTTTACCCTCTTGAGATATTCCCGTATTCCATTCTCGTCATATGATTCGCCGCATTGAGGGTCGTACATCCTCAGACCCTCTGAGGTTCTTTCGATGGACACGATGTGGCCTGACGAGCTGCGACCCTTCCACCAGAACTCGATGGTGTAGCGAGACCCTTCCTCGATGGTCCCCTCACCCTCAAGCCATTTGACGTATCTCGCGTAGGTGGGTATGGGCCTGCCAGCGTAGTCCTCCTTGCCTTCCCCGTCATAGATGATGTAGTCAGGGTGCTTTCCTGTGGCGCGGTCAATCCACGCGAGATTGGTCTGCCTCGCAACCCTCGCGTTCGTTGAGCCTGTCGTGTTCGCGGTTGCCTGCACGTCGTATCCCCTGCGTCTCGCCTCGTTGGCAACCACGCAGGTCTGGCAGTTGATTCGATAGCCGTTCTGCTCTCTCTGCGCTTTCCTGTATGCCTTCTCAGCCTCCTCAAACCTCTTTTTGGCAGCTTTGTACTCGTCAGCGGTCACAACTCTATCGGAAGCTCCCCAGAACCCATTAGATACGGAGTTATACTCCGTTTTGGCCTGCAAATACTCGTCATATGCAACTGCTGCCATGTTGTAATTCGGGTTTCCCCTTAGCTCATTGGCCTCGTCAAACGTCATGGGACTTCCCCTCTTGACCCCTGCTAACGTCTCGGGGTTCCCGTCGTTTATGACTCCGCGCTTCCGCTCGTACTCTTTCATCCCCTTCCAGTCCTCGTATGTCATGCCTTTTGGAAGCCTGCTGAACCTGCCCTTGGCGCTTTCCTCGCCGTCCTCTGGGAACCACGCCACAAGAGTGCATCGACAGTTCCAGACCTCTGACGGGTCTGCCGTGGGGTCGGCTGGGAACTCAAGCTCGTTGCCGCTGGACGGCACCTTGAACTTCTGGCCCACTGGCACGTGCTGGCCGTCAAGCTCCCTGTGGCTGTGGCGTGTCCGCTCGTCAAGCGTCGCCAGCCATTCCTGCTCTAGGTCTATCCCGAGCCTCTTGGCCCTCTGATAGCTGTCCACGCGACCAGCGTTCTCGGCGCTCGTCATGGCAGTTCTGGCCGCACGAACGGCCATGTTCTGCCCCATATTCAAGACTCTTGCCATTCGCTTTGCCGTGTTTGGTATGGACTCGCCTTGAAGTATGCTCTGTGTCAGAGCCGCGTTGAACTTCTGGCGATTCCAGCGAACGTCCTTGGCTTCATCGAGGTTGAGCTTGCGCATGGTTACGAGAGGGGGGTTGACGATGCTCTTGTCCGTGGTGACTTCCTTTATGACCTGCCCGTCATCTGTCATCCCCATCAGCCTGCGCACCGTGGACTGGTCAACGAGGTCGAACGCGTGGGTGTTCCTTCCCAGATGCGACTCGATGCCATAGGCGGCGTAGTTGGCGTTCTCGGCATAGACCCTAGGCAGCTCGTCGTTAATCATGTCGGCTGCGAGCTGGTTGGTCCTCGTTGCGTCCCTTGCTAGCGTGTCGCACATGTCTGCTAGGTAGTCACGTCTTACGGATTGGGACTTTAGCCATTGCCTGTACTGCTCCTTGGTGGCCTCGCCAGACCTTACCGCGTCCTTCCAAGACTGGTTGGCGTACTCGTAGTCCTCAAGGTACGAATTGAGCTTGGTGCGCATCTCCATGGCGGCTTTGGAGTACTCCCGCGCGAGTCTCCGATGAAGCCTGTCAATCTGCTCGTCTGTCCATTCGTGCGCTTGGTCAGCCATAGCGTTACCTCCTGTATAATACTATAGCACACTATGGCATGGCGTTGCCCCACGCCGCCAAGAGGGCCTGTTGGTTTCGGGCTGTCAGGCTCAGCCAGCCCGTGTGGGCGGGTCGTTTACAGTCTACCAAAAGACGAGACGCACGAGACGTTGCTGGTAACAACGAATCGCGCGCCGCCGCCGGGTGCGGATACTCCACACGAACACGCATCAGAGTATAGCAAAGAGCCACCGCACGGAAGGTGATGCGGTGGTCCCTCGCCGGGTCAAGCGCCTCGAATCGAAAACGCTGTCTTCCCTCCCACTAGGCCCAACGGTTGCGACCCGTTGTCACGCAAAGCCAAGTGGTGCGATGCCGCTATTTTACCAGACCCCTCTTGCGCTTCCATTTGTCATGAGCGACGAACAGGCCATTGGAGATTGACTGGATGAGGTACGCCATCGTCTCTTCCCCAGCATCGTCCTCGCCCAGCAGCTCCATGTGCGCGACCGCCGCATGATATGCCTCATGCACGAGCAGGGAGAGTTCCGACGCCTCGTTTCCGATATAGGTCATCAGGACCAGAGCCTCGCCGTTTCGGTAGGTCATCTGCCCCTCGGCGTCGAAAAGCTCGGGCTTCTCGCCATACTCCTTCTTGTAGTACCTCTTGAAGCCCCTGCTGCTGTGGAACAGGCGCACCTTGGGCAACATAAGCCCCAGCTTGCTATTCGCCTTCAATCTCGCCTCCTATTCCCATAATCATACGGGCCATGTCATCGTCCTCCTTGCCCTCGATTGCCGCCTGAATCTCGTCGGGCGTCAGGTTCGGCAGCTTGCGCAGGATGGTCCGTTCGTCAAGCCACGCCGCCTCCTGAACGAGCATCTCGACGGTCTCCTTCTGGTTGGTGATTCTGTTGCGCTTGAATATCGGTACGTCCTCGATGCCCTGCAACTCAAGGAGCTGCACTATCGCGTCGCTAACCCAATGCTCGAAGTCCGCAGCGTTGTCCTCCATCGACTGGTACGCCATTTCGATGTGGTCGTTCGTGGCACTTGCCGAGACGGTGTGGACGTCAAGAACCCCGAAGTCCTCGTACATCCTCGCGCGAATGTCGTTTAGGAACGCCTGACGGGCCTGATATGGCACATCCTGCGTGTAGGGCGTGACCTTGCCGCCGCTCTGCGTGTCCGCATTGGCGATGTGGTTGAACTTGAGCCTGTCGAGGAACTTGGCTAGGTCATCGTCATCCATGCCCCCGTAGTTCTCCACTATCCAATAAATCTCGGCGCAGTCGTAGAGGTCGTTGGCGAAGCCTGACTGAATCAGGTCGTAGGCGTCGATGGCCTCGCGCATGCCCACGAGCGTTGACTGCTTGAGCCTGCTGGCGAACATGCGCACGATGGGAAACGCGCTGTAGTTGTCCTCATCGACGGAGAGCACGTCCCCCGCGTCGGTGTAGGAGTAGGTCACGCTGTAGGCGGTCTTTGGCTGGACCTCTTCGAACCGACCACTGGCGCTGGAATACTTGGTGTAGCCATCGACCTCGTACAGGACCGCATTGAGCGGCTTGTTCTGGTCGAGCTGCCAGAAGCGGATGCCAGCCCGCAGGCTACCGTCGTTCTCGTCCTCAAGGGGGACGAACTCTGTGGCGGTGAACTCGTAAACGCGGTCAAGGTTCCAGAACAGGTAGGAACGACCATGAATCAGGGCATGGTAGCCCGCCTCGCGCACGATATGGTCGAAGTGCGGCCCAAGACGCTCCTTTGTGGTGTCCTTCTTGCCCTTGGCCGCCTCCCACGGGTCAACGAACGAGACCCCGTTGCCTAGGCTGTACATGCAGCGTTGCGTGTTCAGGCGGTTGAACAGGTTTGACGCGATGCGCCTGTTGCTCGCCGTGTAGTCCTCCTTCTTCACGCCCTTGACGGTGAAGATGGTCCTCACGAGTCCTGTGATTGTCGGATTCAACTGTGCGTCGTAATCGTCTGCCAGAACGGCAGTCTTGTACATGTCGCTTTGCTTGTAGCTCCATATGGCCGACTCGACGAACTTGGTGGTGTCGTTGGCCTCTTCGAAGTCTTGAAAGGTGTAAGTCATGGGTGGCCTCCGTCCGTCGCGGAAGCTCCTTTATCCGCGCTCTTTCATCGGAGCCAAGTATAGCAAAAGAGGCCCCGTAGGTCCTCTGAGAGCCGTTCTGAGGCTCGTTTGCGTGTTGGTCGGGTAGTTTTATTCACCCTTGCGAATCGCGGCGATTTTCGGGCGCGTGATGGCCGAGAGTTTGAAAAAGTCCCCGCAGGACGCATCCCACGGGGACACCGCTCGGCCGAAGCCTTCGCGGGCAATCGCAACTGAGGAGTTGGCTAGGCTCCTCGCAAACCTGTTGTTTTCTGGGCAGTCAGGCTCTGCCAAGCCCCTAGCGGCCCACTGAGGACGCCTTGCGATGTCAAACACCAACGAAAGTTTGCTTGCGTCAGAGGCATCGTGGGTACTCGCCTAGAAAACGACCCCCGCTGGTTCGCTTCTTCGAGAGGCGTCGGGGGTACGATTTGCTGGTCGCGGATGAAGGACTCGAACCTCCGACCATGATTACACTCTAGCAGATTTTCGTTGCTCTCTTGCTGATAACAACCCGTAGGACATTCTCCACTTCCTGACGGAAGCATCAGAGACGTGAAGCACTTTCGCTATCTCGCTGTTGGTCATCTTCTTTATCATGTCCTCCAAAACCTCTTTCGTTGGATGATTGTCGACCATTCTTAGCTTTCGGCTGCACTCTAGGCACCTCTTGGCTTTGTGTGTTACCTCGGCACCACAATCAATGCAGAAATACGGCCCAATCCTGTACCCCTTCTTTTCTGCATCCTCGATTGTGTGCTGCCTGCTGTGTTCTTGTAAGCTCATTTTTCTCAAGTTATAGAACCTGTTGTCCGTCTTATCACCGTTCACATGGTGAACTACATCGCCCTTTTTCAGCTTCTCGCCACTGTAAAGCTCGTACACCAATCTGTGCTCGTAGACGTATTTGGTCCCCTTCTTTATCTTTCCGTCTACGAGTTGGTAAAGCACGCTTCTCCCCCTCACAATTTCTTTAGCGTATTCGACTCCCCCATAGGTCACGGTCCCGTACTTGAATTTTCCCACTTGCATCACCTACAAAAACATCCACTGGTATGGGTTGCGGCCACACCAATGGATGCCTTTAACAAAGTATGTAGCTCAGCACCGCAACTACTGATGCTAAGATTATATCACAAGAGCAAACCCGGCGAGCTACCAGACTGCTCCAATCCGCAAGGTGGCGGGGAAACGCCGCGAAACCCCGCCTTCCCGGGAGATGGCCTTTTACGTGGACTTGCCTAGGTCCCTTCCAGCCGTTCTGAGGTCGCTGGCACCTAGTGGCCCCCTACCCCGCACAAGCGGCTCAAGGTCCGTCTGAGGGCAAACGGTCAACGTGGCAGGACTCGAACCCGCCGATTCTTGGCCCTACCCTTGCGCATGGGTGCCAAGCGCCTTTCCTCTTGACCAACGCATCGCGTCTGCCCTCGCAAGCCATTTTGTCAGAGACACCTGCGCAGTCAGTGCCTCGTCACTGGGATGGCTCCCACACAGCCCGCATGCCGCGTCTACGTCGAGGTCACTGGCAACTGAGTGCCCCGCGACGCCAAGAGTCAATGCGCCTGCAAGTTCATTTTATCACAGCTCCTTGATTCGCTGTATGATGCCCTCCCAAGTTTTCGGATACAAAAGGCGAATGGTTTCAAGGTGCTCGTCAACGACTTTCATCACGTCCTCGTATGGCTTGCCGTTCGCGGCATCCAAGAACTCGGAGCCGCTGAGAGACGATTTGAGGGCCGCCTTGCCCTCCGGTGGGTAAATCTTCGCCTGTAGGTGGTCGCGCACCGAATACAGCCACGACAGCCGCTCACAGAGCTTGTACGAGGCCTCCCGGTGCTCAAGCTTGTCAATCTCCCGCTCGATTGTCTCTAGGTCAATCATCGCAAAGTCCCCTCACGCACACTGGCCGTCCAAGGGCCTCGCTCGCTGCGGTTACCGCCTCAATGGCATGGTTCTCCAAGAGCTGCGCGGCCCATTCCTCGACCTCGACCCATGCGACCTCTGGAACCACTGAGCGCATTGGGCCAAGCAACTCCCACGACACGGTGACGGCGTGAGCGACCTCGTGGAGCATAACCTTGTCAAGCAGAGGTGGCTTCAGGTCGGCCCTGACGTAGACCATTCGATTTCTTGAGTCGGTCACGGCAAGCCTTGGCGTGTCCGTCCTGTCTATGAGACGGGGGTCACCCGCTGGGACACGGGCAACCCCCCAAAGCTCGCCGTTTATAACGAACGGCCTCACCCTACATCTCGGTCATCATCTGACGGAGCTGCATCTTGAGCTGTTCGCGCTCCTGCGGGTCTGCCGTCTCCATCATCTGGCGAACCTCGGCCATCATGTCGGTGTGGCCGTAGCCGTCCATTCGGCGGTAACCACGACGGGAGATGTAGCGGCCCATGGAATCGCGGGACTGGCCACGGTAGCCACGGCGGGACTCTCGCTCGTATCCGCGACGGTACCCACGGCCCTGACGGTCGTAGCTCATGCCGCCACGACGGGTATAGCCCATGCCATCGTCGTAGCCCGACTTGCCGTCCTCCATGGCCTCGGTGACGGTGCGGTAGTACTCGGCCTCCCAGCAGGACTTCTCGGCCTCTGCCAAGTCCTTGATGTCATCAATCATCATGTGGTCTACGCTGCCGTTTTCGTGCATGTCCTGCTCGGCCTGCATCAGCAGCTCGTCCTTGAGGTCCTTCAGCTTCTCGACCAATTCTCTGCCCTCCCTAGGCAATGCGTGCGACGGTCAGGTTCACATCCGCCACGCTGATTGTCTGTGTGTCAATAAGCCCGTCGACGCCTGCGTTCACATTCTCAATTGCGAGAGTGTAGCAGCAGCTGCGAGGAACCGTGACGGCAATCGTTCTACTTACGGAGTTGTACTCTTCGACCGCCGTAGGAGTCACAATTGCGCGGGAGTTGAGAATCGGCTCGCCGTTGAGCGCCAGTGCGAGAGCAATTGCTCCCGCCGTGCCTCCCTCTGGAACTGCAATATTCGCCCCAAAGGTCACTTGGAACCGTGAAAAGCAGTTAGAGCCACAACCGCGAAGAGTAAGGATGCCGCTGCCGTTCCGATGCACCACTTGGCCCTTCGGACACGGGATTGAGTCGACAAGTAGGACGTTCTGCCCGAACGGAACGAGCTGTTCGGTCTGTATGCCCACATACTCAGCCATGGCTACCTCCTACATGCTGCCGCAACCGCAGCCGCAGCCCTGATTCTGGCTCGGGCAGGTGAAGATGGGGGTACGTCCGTAGACGGGCATGGACGGGACTGGGCAGTTGCTCAGTCGGTTGTAGAGCGCGTCTACCTCGTTCGTGAAGCCCTGAGTGATGAAGGCGTTCTGCGCTGCCTGAGACGCGGCGAGGGTCTGCATGTTGAGCTGCTGACGGAGCTGCTGAATCTCGTCGTTCTTCGCGTCAATCTTGTCCTGACAGAGCTGGTCGATGATGCGCTGGGTGCCAGCGGTCTGCGAGGCGATGATGTCACGGACGCCGTCCGAGAGGGCTGCACGGTCTGCGCAGTTCTCCGCGAGGATGGTCGCGGTCTGGTTGGCCGTCGCAAGGCGGTTCTCGCAGCAGCAGTCCGCGAGCTGGGCCTGAAGGCCGTTGAAGCCCTGCGCGACGGCAGTCTGGAACCCGAACCCCTGCTGCATGTTGGCAATCTGGCGTGCGTTGGCGTTGGCCTCCACACCAGCAAAGCCCTGCATCATGTTGGTGTTTACGCCATTGAAGCCGTTGCAGAGGGCCATCTGAATGTCCCCGCAGCAGTTGCAAAGCTGGGTGGCGAGGTTCTGGACGCCCTGATTGACGCCCTGAATGGTTGTCTGGAGCATTTGGTCGCGGAAGCCGTCGTTGACGTTCTGCTGCTGGGCAAGCCACGGGTAAAGCTCGTTGCCGCCAGCGAAGCCAGCGCCGCCATAGCCGCCACCGTAGCCGCCACGCCCGTTGTTGCCAAACCCGCCGAGAAGGGCAAACAAAACAAGGAGCCACCAAGCACCTGAGTCGTTGCCGAACCCGTTGTTGTTGCCGCCACCGTTGCCAGTGGCAGCAGCGATATCGGCCAGAGAGTAGTCAGGCATATCGTGTCCTTTCTATTCGGTTGTTACGATTGCCTATCCATCACGCCGTGTGCACCCGACGCTATGAATTGATGAGACGAGACACCTCGCCAAAGTCGTATCCGTAGGCCTTAAAGGCCTCCTGTGGCGAGCGTCCCTGATTCTGCGCGACGAACTGCGCGAACGCTGGGTTAGATTGAGCTAGGCTGCTGACCAGAGCCGACGTGTCCCCTTGCAACATCGAGCGGAGCTGCGCCATCTGCGCCCTCAGCTGCATTTGCGGTGCCTGTGGTTGGAACTGCTGCATGAACCCCATTGATTGCCTCCAATGCCGCACTTACCTTTGCAACGAACTGGTCGTACTCGGTGCGGCTGACGAACTCCGCACCGTCAATCTTTACGGGCTGCTGCTCGACATGCTCCTTAAAGTCAAAGCATTCCACGGTCTTCATGCCAGTACCGTCCGTGCTCACGATGTAGAAGACCTGCCCGTTGTTGTCGAAAAGCGCTGGGCTTGTGCTGTTCGGCGGTAGCTGGTACTGCATCGCCGAGTCCCGCCCGTTCACCTTGACAACGCCGTTGACGGGCTGCTGGTACTGCATCGGGTAGGTCTGCCCGAAGGACTGCCCCAAGGGCGCGGTGCTCTGGGGCAGGTATGGGTTGTTCCAAGTAGGTTGGTACGGCATCACTGCCACCTCTCCTTCCTTGCTACGAAGTACGTCCTCTTTTCCACGTGCAGGCAGTTTGGGCATATGTACTCGATGGTCACCACGTCAAAGAGCCTATGCACCGAGTCGCTTACTGGCAGCATTGCCTCACCGCACTTCCTGCACGCTATCTCCTCCGTCTCCATGGCTACTCCCTAGACCGTGGAGGGTACTTGTCAACCAAGTCCTTCAGATGCGCTGGGTAGCCTCCCCTTATGCACTGGCACAGACGCGCGAACTTCTGCTCAGACAAGGTTAGCATGGGCATCGGCGAGCCTGTGCACCCACGGTGTATGTCATCGAGAACGTCTATGTCCTCTGTGTCCGTAAGGTCGTTTATGTTGGCACCGTCGAACCACACGACTGTGTCTCGGTCCTTGACGCTGATTAGGCACTCCATCGGCATGTCATCGTCCCCCTTCGGCCAGCTTCCCATGTTGGTGTAGTTGGTCAGCGAATAGTCTTGGTCTATCGGGTCGTAGCCAGCCACGCCCGTGTCCCCCAGCGCGTTCGTCTCGCCGCCGAACTGCCACACGTCGACGCGGCCACCCGGCACGTGCTCGGTCCAAGAGCACACCCACCTGTCGTGAGGCCCCACGCGCTCCGATATCGGGTCTATGACCCACTTCCACGAGTATATGCCCGCCCGGTATCCCGCGTTGGATATCTCGTCGCAGAACGCCCTTACAACCTCCCCAAGAAGCCGTGGGCTGTTGACGCTAAGAAGCTGCTGCTCGGTGGTCTCCACGTCCATGAACACGGGCATCTGAAGCTCCAGGCCCCTGAGAATCGCAAGGCACGACCTCGCGTCCTCCTTGGCCTGCATGACGGTTGTCGCCGCGCTGTACCAGTAGGCACCTACGTGCATCCCGTATAGGCTGCACGCGGTGTGCGTCTCCCTGAACCTTGGGTCTTCGTATGTTCCACCGTCAGAGCCTCCCACCTTGGCTATGACAAAGCGCACCCCGTCCTCCCAGAGTGCGTCAACGTCGATGTGGCCGTCCCAGACGGACGTGTCGACCCCGAACCGCCCTACCATGCTGGCCCGGACAATATGTACATGGCTATGAGCGCCGCCATCATCACGGGTGCCAAGGCGAGCATAATGAGGGCCACGAGCATGGTTAGTGCCTCCCAGACGTCACCGTGCGGGTCGTTGTTGTAGGGCATCCTAACTCCTAGGCTTGAATGCGTCCTCGTATGCCTTGAGCGACGATGGGAACCCCGCCTTGCAGCACTGGCAAAGCCTGCCGTACCAGTCAGCCGATATCCTCGCCCTCGGCATCCTCTCGCCGTCATGGCACGCCCCCCACATGGTGTCAAGAATGTCTATGTCATGCGGGTGGGTGAGGTCGTGCACGTGGTCACCGCACAGCCAGAACGACACACCCTTGCCCTCTACCTCAACTATCACGTCCATGGGACTCTCCCTTAGCCATTCTATTGTCTCGTCAAGCTCCTCTGGCGTGGCCGCGAGCGGCCAGCCGCCGAACACGAACCAGCCACCGTCATCAAGCGGTGTTATGGCTACGGGCGCTCCGTTGGCGTGTATGACCTCGCCATCGCCCACGTATATCGCAACGTGACCAGTCCTCTCGGGGTCACCAACGGGGCTGTAGAAAACGAGGTCACCGACCCCAAGCTCGTCTTCCTCGTAGACCGCGTGACCGTTGACGAGCGTCCACCCCGCCTGAGTGTCCCACCCGTTGTAGCTGTCAGTGTAGTAGCTGTGTATGCCTTGGCAGACGGGTATGTCGATTCCCGCGTCATGGTAGGCCCTCCACGTAAGCCCCGAGCAGGTGAACGAGTCAGGCCCCACGCCGGAGTATATGCCAGCATAGGGCCTGCCTAGGTACCTCTCAGCCGCCTCCACTATGTCCTGACGGATTCCCAACGGTGCTACTCCATGTGCATGGGCGGCTTGCCGTTGGAGACCTCCGGGAGGCCCGTCATAGCCATGAGAACCGAGAGTATGGCACCCATCGCGCCTGCCGAGAGCGCCGCAAGCCAGTTGACGTCATTGAGCACCAATGCGCCCGTGCCGATGTACGCAAGCGCTGCCTCCGCGAACGTGCGGATTGCCCTCACTATAGCCGCCTGTGCCCACTCTGCAAGCTCGTCGCTGTAGCTCATTCTGCCCCCTTTGACTCCCACATTAAAGCACCTCGTCGGTGTCCGTGTCAATGCGTCCCAACTTGGTCTTTCCGCATTGCTCGCACATCTCCATCTGGCCCTTCCGCACCTCGTTCCTGCCGTCCTCGTAGCCGACCTCGTATGACAGGTGCAGCATCGTGAGCAGCACAAGCAGGGATATAGCCACGCAACCTACCAGAATCATCAGACGTCCCTCTCCGGCAGCTCCATTACCCTCTCGGCAAGCTTGTCTATGAAGCTGTTCTTGATTTTGTACTCCTTGCATATGTCACAGTAGTCCTTGTACTCCTCGTCAAACGCCTTCTTCTCGTCTGTCGAGGCCTTGCCTAGGTCATCGAGGTACCTATGCGCACGATGTATCAGGTCTGAGCGCATTTGCGTGGTTTGGCCCTTAAGCACCGCGTGTATCTTTCTCTCTTGGTCCTCCATGCGCCTGTCCACCGACTCCCGCCACTCGGCCTCAGCCGCCCTCTTCGCGTCGGTGTCGGCCTTGGTCCGGTCGCGCTTGACCTCCGCCTCCTTGAACTTGGCGTTGAGCGCCAGCTGTCCCGCGCACACCACGAGGGTTGACAGTATCGGTGCGGCCCATGCGATTACGCTTTCAACCATGGTGTGGTCCTATCTTCGGCGGTCGGCTGAATGTCTTATCTTAATCAAGTCCGATAATAGAGACATAGCTATAACAACTTGATGGGAATGTGACCGTTATGGTTGTGTCTGAATTATTATTAATTTCTATAGCCCCATACTCTCCATACATACTGTCATACTTAGCCCCATTGTTAGTTATGTCGTATGAAACACCGTTTATGTCAATCGTAGTAATCTGTTTAGAGCTTTGCGACGCCCCGACGAACACAAGAAGCTTCTGGTGTGCTCTATCCATCGTAATGGAGTTTGTCGTTCCATTCGCCATATGCTCGTACACAGCACCGCCGCTTGGGTAGCCAACCCAACCTCCACCAACGGAAATGTAAGAATCTGAGTCGTTGTGGGATGTGGAGAATTCCGAACCTGCCGGTAACATCATGGCGTTATCGAATTGTGGGTCCTTTTCAGTCACAGCCTTAGCCGCCCCTCTGGTCTGAGTGTTATAACCAGAACCGGTCAGAAACGGATACGTGACACCATCCAGTGTGTAATTCGCGGACATGTTATCGTGGAAAAAGCATGTGAAATACCCATTAGGCAAAAGTCCAGTAGCTTTTCTCGACCACCCTTCATAATCGGCAAAGTAAAGTTCAAAACCCTGTCCAGCACCCCCACCGCCTGAGCCACTTTCAGAGTATTCGTACACCTTCGTGTAGTTTGATGAGCTTCCAGCCGTCCTGTATGAGACATAGAAGATGTTGTTATATATGCGCACATTGAAATCAGAACCTACAGAGTGTATGGGCGTATACACGTCGGTTGAACCTTTATATACCGCTATCTCTGACGTTTCCATGAGAACGCCACGCTTGAGGTCATCTGTGGCTGCGTATGCCTCAAATAGAAGCGTGTCCATGCTGCTTACGTCTACCTGCGTGCTTATCCATGAAGCACCCTGAGACTGGTCCAGCGTGTACAGAAGCGTCTTTGTGGCTCCCCTTCCGCCGCCGCTTCCCTCATAGGAACCTGTGACCCCGAATATCTCGACGTCCTTCTTGATGTTGCCAGCCACTAGGTCCGCGTCGCCACCGACCGTTACCGAGGACAGGCCGTTGTATCCGCTGTCTGGCTGCACCGTCTGCTCGGACGCTCCCGGCGTCACCGACTTGCTCTGAAGCACAGCCGGGAATATGCCACCTATAGCTGTAGCCATGTCGCTCGGCTTGTAGGTTGTCTCCACGCCCAGCTTCGAGCGTATAGCGTTCCCTATGGCCGTGAGTGTGCTCTCACTTACCGTTACCTTTGCCATGCTTGCTCCTTAGTAGGCACCGCCGCCACCGCCACCTCCGCCGCCCCCACCGCCATCGGTGGCGTTGCCGGTGACCGTTATCCTGAACGAGCCTTCGTATGTCTTGCCGTCATATGGGCTTACCCATTGTACGGGCACGCTGTCTGACGTCCTTACCGCCTTGTAGAAGATGGACCACGCAACCAACGCACTGTCATAGCTCTCAGGCACCATGGGGTCACCACGGGCAACGTCTACGACTGGCCCGCCGTATGTTCCGCTTTGCTCTATCCCGTCCCATACCAGTCTATAATAGACGGTCTTGCCATCCTTGGTGTAAGGATATAGGTTGTATGTGGGGTTTTGGCCATCATCCCATTTCCCACTCTTGGTCTCTGATATGAACGCGGATGGAGACGTTGACGCGAAAATCATCCTAAGGTGGCGGTACCAGATTGCAGCGGTCACCACGCACCCGTTTCCCTGCCACACGTGGTTGTATGAGTTGTTTCCATACACGTCAACGTGCACGGACGAGCCTATCGGAAGCGGGTTGGGCCAGTTTCCTAGGTCGGCATCTATCTCGACCTCGGTCACGTCGCCAGACGAGGTTGCCGTCTTGACGGGAAACACAAGCTCGTTGAACGGTATTCGTCCGTTCGGGTACTCATACGTCGCGAGCATCGCGTTGTCACCGCCCTCTAGCGTGACGATGATTCCGGTGAAGTCTATCGTGTCACCACTCGTGTACACCGTCTTGTCAGGAGGTCGGACAACCTCTATCCCTGTCGGTATCAGCCTTTCGCTCTTGTTTCCCTCATCGTCTATGGAAACAATCTTATAGTCACCAGTAGTCTCGTCTATGCCTATTATTGACGGGACTCCATCTAAGCCATCGAAGCCTATTTCCGGTATGTCCGTGTCGAAGTCAACGTCTGGTATCTCGTCATCAAGCTCCAAGCCACCGGGCGGCACTGGGACGCAATCGCCCATCTCGCCCGTGGGAACCATGATTCCGTAGTCATCGGCGATTGTCGGTATGGTCATGCCCGCCGCCGCACCCGGCACGTTCACGGTGACCTTGGACCAGCTCTGGACCCCATCGTCCTTGGCGTAGTAGGTGCCGTTCTCGCTTATGAACTTCACGCCCGTCAGGTATTCGCTCTCGGGAACCCAGTCGTCGGTGCCGCTCGCGTTGTCCGTGCGAACCTCGGAGACGCTGGGCATGCGCCTGCCCTGACCGCCCTCCGCTATGGTCACGTTCACGCCCATCACTGACCTCCCTGCTCCGATATCGCCACCTTGTAGTAGACCTTGAGCCAGTATCCCTTGTCAAGCAGGGAGCCTCCCTCGTACCAGAACGGCGGGACGAATATTCCCACCCTGTCAGCGGCGTCGGCCACCTCCTCGACCTTGCCCGTCTCGGTGACAACCCTGCTCGTCCACGTCGATGAGCCGTAGGATATCGCACCTCCCCACGAGGTCGCAACGCTGCCGTCACCGAAGTACAGCGTAAGCTCCGCGCCCGTGTAGTCCACGCTCTCGCCCCTGACGTACTGCCTCTTTGTGGGTGGTGTCGTGAGGGTCATGTAGCGCGGAACCTCGGTGGTCTGGATAACGCCATCCGAGTCCACCTTGGAGTACATCAGCCTCTCGCCGTCAAGCCACACGACGGACGCACCGGGGCAGTCGTAGTTGCTCGTGCTGCCTGCCGCGCCTATGACGTACTTGGTGCTCGTGTGGCCCTCGGTGTCCGTGAGGTCAAGCTCCGCGCCCGTGCCGTTGTCAACCATGACGTTGACCTGCGTGTATCCGTAAAGCCCCTCGGCCTGTGCCACGTACTCCGAGTTTTCGTTGGCCTCAAGCACCCCGCACTCGGTCATGTCCTTTGGTATCCACCTCTCGGCTGAGGTGCCGTATGTGTCGGTCTGAACCTTGTCGACGCCAGAGAGGGTTGTCATGGTGCCGTCGACCTTGACCCTTATCGTCTTGCTCACTCAATCACCGCCACTCCCTCGGAGACCTCGGCACCGTCCACGGCCTTGACGTGAAGCCTGTTCTCGTAGAGGTCAAGAGCAATCTCCATCTGCTGCGTCACCGTGGAGCCGCCAGACTGCATCGTCCCCGTTATCGTCGCGGTGGTCGGCCTGAACACGTACCTGTGCTGTCCGAGCACCATGTCTATGTGGGGGTTGTCTATCTCGTACTCGTATCCCACTGGGAGCCTGAACATGCGCTGTCCAACCTGTATGCCCTCCCACATGTAAAGCACGGTGAGCACGTCGCTGCCCTGAGTCTCGGTAGGTGTCATGTGTATGTCGGCCTTGGCCTGCAAGCCGAACGAGAAGACGCACTCGTTTATGTAGCCCGAGTACATCGTTTCCTCGTCCGTGTAGCACAGCACCCTCTGGCCGGGGTACCACGTGCCGTTGTCTATGCACGACAGGTCTACCTCCGTGCGCTTGAAGTAGTACTTGGCTAGGAACGAGAGGATGTCGCTCACGTTGTCGTAGTTGACGAGCGTCATGCCGTCCACCTCGACAACGTTCTCGGTGGCTATGGCTGGCACCGTCGTGTCGGTGAGCGTTATCTGGGCCTCGGTCTGGATATAGGTCGTTCCGTCCACCTCGACGTACTCGTCGGTCCTCGACGGCGTGCCAGCCGTGTACGTGTAGTACGTGGCCCTTACCCCCGTTACGTAGTCGCGGAAGGTGACCTTCGGCTTCCAGTACGTCTCCGACATGGGTATGATTCCAACCTCGTCATCGTCCATTGGCAGAATCTCAAGCCTGTCACCGAAGAAGTCCTTGAGGTACGCGCCTATGCACAGGCAAATCCATTGCAGGCGCACGCGGGCGCTCTGCTTCGGTGCGTACCCCGTGAGGGTGGCCGACGAGAACGAGCTGTCAAGCGTGTACTCGCCGCCCAGCACCGAGAGCACTGTCGAAAGCGCCGTGGAGACGCTGGTGCCGGAGTACATGATGGGGTCGAGGGTAACTGTGTCGAGCTTCATGAGGGCAGACTGTCCGTGAACCCTCATTATGCCCTTCTCCTCGCGCTCCGCGTACACCACCCAGTACTTCGCCCACAGCGTGTCTAGGTCATCGTAGAGGGATACCCTGCTTCCGACCGATATGTAATCGTCTGTCTTGATGCTCACCCACAGCTCGTTCACGGGAACGCTCGATGCCGTCACGTCCGTCTCGGGCCTGAACTGAAGGTTGCTGAGCTTGGTGTATGTCTTGCTGCCTATGACAACGTACATCAGTAGTACTTCCCGTCTGCGTCCTCTACCGTGTCCCAGCCGCTTGATGTCATCTCTAGCACGGTGCCAACGGGAATGGAAGCGGCCTCTGGCAGCGGGCTTCTGCCGCGCGTGACCACCGTCCCCAGCGTCTCGGTCTTGGTGGGGTGGTTGGCAACGACGGTGAACTGTACGCCCTTCCAGTATTGCTTCTGGCTCACCGTGTACACCATGGAGTCCCTGACGTTCTCGACCCTGCCCGTTATCTGCAAGGTGCTCATGCCGTATGGCATCACGAAGGCGTGGCCGTCCACCGGGGCCGTAAGCGACTCGTAGAGCGCCGCGAACTCCTCCTCCATGGTGGGCGGCACGGCGAGCGTCACGTCGTACCTCATGAACGTGCCAATCACGTCATTGAAGTAGGACTTGTCGAGCATCATGCCCGATATCTCGCTCGGCGTGACCTGAGCCTCGCGCCTTATGTCGCAGGGTACGGGCCACGTGTAGCCGTCTATGGTTATCATGCGTAACCTCCAGCAAGGCTGACGCCCACGCGCTGCGTCTCGTCGTTGTTGAGCTGGTATACCAGCTTGCCGAACTGCACACGGTCAAGCTCAAGTATGACGTTCAACTGCTTGGGCTTCTGTGCCGTGAGCATCCTTTGCGAATTGTCCATCGTCCTGCTGTACTGCGCGGAGAGCACGGGGTTGCCGAACGCGTCCTGCATCGACTCGCCTAGGCCCATGATGTAAGGCTTTACCTCGCCCTCGAAGGCCCTCTCTAGGCCCTCGTGCAAGCCGCCCATAATCCAGCCGCCAGCGGGTACGAGCAGCCTCTTGTCATACTGCTCGGGTCCCTTGTGGCTCGCAATCCAGCTACCTATGCTGGTAATGTAGCTGGCAACCCTCTTGAACCCCGAGACTATGCCGTTGTACAGTCCAGTCATGATATCGTAGCCAGCCCTTACAAGAAGGCTAGGAGCGTTCCTGAACGCGCCCGCAATCTTGGAGGGGACGTCGCTGAACCTCTCGGCTATCTTGCCAATCTGCTCGCCTATCTTTCCCGCGAAGTCACCCAGCGTCTTGAATATGCTAAAGAGGAAGTCGGCTGCGAACGTGCCTATCTTGTTCAGTATCTCTTTGAGCGTCTTTGCCGCGTCCTCGTTCGACAAGACGAGGCCAGCTATGGCACCCGCCACGAGGCCAGCAATCGTTATGATTCCGCTGAATGGCAGGCTGAGCGCGGCTGCGACTGCGGCAAGCGCGGTGAAGCCTATCCTCGCGCCAAGCACTATTGGTACCATCTGGCCGATTTTGTCAGATACGTTGCTGAACGCCTCTATGAGCGGAACAAGATACTTTGCCACCTCAACGATGCCTTGACCGAACAGCCTCAATAGCTCGATGATTGGCTGCATGTCCTGATAGAACTGCTCTACCTTGGCTATGACCTCGTTGAACTTCTCCTGCCACTCCTCCGGGATGGCCTTGAGCATGGCCTCCTTGAACGTGTTCCAAATCTCTGGACCACGCTCCTGCACAATCTCAATGAGCGACTGTATTATCTCGCCAATCCTAGGCACGAGTACGCTTGCGTAGTCAACGATTGAATTGACCAAGTCCTTCGTCGACTCACCTACGTCCCAGCCCTCCTCGCCTAGCGAGATGAGCCAGTTCTGCCATGCCGCGTTCATCTTGTTGAACGCGCCTTCGAGCGTTGTTGCTCCCTCTGCCGCAGTCGTTCCGAGCACTGCCGTAAACTGGTCAAGCACCTGACCACCGTTCGCGTACTCCTCGGAGAGTTGAGCTGCCTTCTGCCTAACCTCATCGAGCGACGATGACTCCATTCCCCATGCCTTTTGGAGCTTGCCAAGCTCCTGAAGCGTGAATTCATTGTCGGCCATCTTCTGCTTGAGTTCGTCAACGGTGAGGCCCGATATGCCCATCTCCACCTGAACCGTGTGGATTGCCTCTACGATATCGGCAAAATTGTCGATGGAATACGTCCTGAGCTCTCCGTACTTCGCCTGTATCTGCTCGGCGTCACTGAGCAGGCGTTCCATTTCACTACGGGTGCCCTTGTAGCCTATGTGCAAGTTGTCGAGCATTACAAAGTTGCCCATCGAGAAGCCTTTGTAGGCCTGCTCTAGTGACTCTATGGCGACGCCAGTCTTGTTTGCGTTGTCAGCCATATCTCGGATTGCCATGTCAGCAAGCTCGGCAGCTTTGAGCATGTCCTCTTCCGTGGCCTCTACGTATTCGCTTTGACTGTCAGCAGCCGATTCAAGGGCCTTCTTCTGTGCTGCGACAGACTCCTTGAGAGCGTTGAGCTGGTCTTGGTGCGCCTCGCGCATGTTTTGCAGGATTGCCTCGTTATTTTCTTTCTTGTCCTCGAGAATCGCCTCGTTTGCCTCGCGCATCGCGGCGATTTGCTCCTTCTGGGACTTCTTGAGGCTTTCGAGTATGGCGTTGTTGCTTTCCTTCTGGGCCTCAAGCTGCTGCTGGTTGCTTTCCTTCTTGCTTTCCAGCTTCTGCTTGTTTCCCTCTTGTATGACCTCAAGCTCGTTCGAGCGACCCTCCTTGTACTGCTCGATTTGGTCATTCAGAGCCTCCTTGAGCTGGTCGCGCTGCTCAGAGTACTGGTCCCTCAACGCCTCGCGCTGTTCGCGCAGGGCCTTCTTCTGGTCCTGTCTGGCCCAGTTAAGGTCTCGCTCCCTTATGTCAGACTCTAGGTCCGCGTACTCCCTTTGGAGCTGCGCCCTGTCTTCTAGCGTCTTTGCGTTGGCAATCTTGTATGCAAGGTCCGACTTTCTCTGCTCGTCCTCGCGCCTCTTGCGTGCCCTGCTCTCCGCCTCCTGTTGTGCGTCGATGGCATCCATCTGGTCATCTATTGCCTTGAGCGCATCGTCCATCTCGCCATCAAGCAGCTTGAGCCTTTCGTCACGCTCCCGCTGAAGCTCCTCAATCTTTTCGTCAGTTGCCTTCTTGTAGGCCTTGACCTCTTCGTCAAGCTCCTTCTGTAATGCCTTGTACTCGTCATCGAGCGTCTTTTGCAGCGCCTTGTACTCGGCATCAAGCTCCTTCTGCTTGGACTTGTATATCTCGTCGTTTGCCTCCTGCTGTGCCTCCACCTGCTTTGAGAGGCTTTTCTGTAGCTGGGAGTATTCCTTGCTGAGTGCCTTCGACGTCTCGTTGTACCTTCTGGACAGCGCTCGTTCTAGGTCTGTCACCTGAGTGTCAAGAGCCTTCTTCTGTGCTTCCGTGTCCTGCTCAACGACCGTCTGCCTTTTCTGTGCGACGCTGTTGATTAGCGTCAGCGCAAACGTGCTGACGTTGCTCATGTATTGGTTTGCCGACATTCCAGCAGTCTGGTATGCCCTCTGAGCGTTGCTTATGACGGTATCTGACGCACTTCCAAAGAACGTCTCCATGCCACCCTTGAGCTGTTCGTACTGGCCGAACGACTCAAGCGCCTGACCGAAGAAGTTCTTAACGGATTCATAGGCCGTCTCGGCGATTCTCTTTATTGCATCTGCCGCTAGGCTCGCCTTTGTTATCATCCCTGCCGTGATGCTTTCCATCTCTTGGGATGCCTCGTCTTTGCAGAACAGCTTTATGTATACGTCAAGCATGTTCATGGTTAAGCTCCAAACCGAGAGAACACGTCATCGACAATCTCGTCTGCGGTCCTGTTGTCACGCATTCTTGACTTGTCCAAGATACCATCACTCCAACGCTCTGACAGGTACATCATCTGCGGTGCGAGCTGCAACGATGCTGTGACATAGGTCATGAAGCTGGTGTTCACCAGCTTTTGCCTTACCTTTGCAGTCAGATATCTTACGAACACGTCAGCGCGAAGAGGCCCACGGTATTCACCAAGGGCCTCATACACGTACCATCTGCTGTTGTCGGCTATCCAAAAAAAGAGGAGAACTCGTCATCCGTGATTAGCTCGATGACATCTGATAGCAGCTTTCCCAAGGTGACGTTTTTCTTGTATTCGTCTGGGTCAACGTTGTTGATTGACGCAATGATTTTTACAAAGTCATCCTTGTGCGCTCTGGTCAGTGGTGGAAGCGACTTCTTGATTCGCTTCAGGAAGAACTGCCAAGGCGTCATTCCCTCTGGCGGAGCCTGCGGCTTGAACAGGTCTGCCGCGTCCTCGTCCTCGGCTATGTTCACGATTGGGTCTATGATGTCGGCGATGACGTCAAACACCCTCTCGCCCTTGATTTCAGACAGCTTCATATGCTAGCTCCTATGCGCCAGTACCCTTTGTGACAACGACAGTGTACACCTTGGACTCGCTGCCGTTGGTGACCGTGACGGTAACGGTGTTCTCTCCGGTAGTCCAAGACGCCGCGCTTCCTGACGTGACGCTTGTGGTGCCGTTCTTGATTGCGACGGTGGCGTCGCTGTCGGTAGCTGTCGCGGTGATGTTGTCCGTCGAGTTGGTGGTGGTTGCCGTGTAGCTGGTCTTGGTCGGGTCAAACGTCGGTGAGAGGACGAGGCTTCCGATGGTGAGTGCGGACAGCGTTGTCACGGGAACCTCTCCCTTGTTGATGTACACCTCGTAGGGAAGAACGGTCATATCGTCGATTGAGTAGTGGCCCGTGAACTCGAACGCAAAGTCACCCTTGCCCTTGTCGTTTGGCTTGAGCGAGAAGCCGCCAGTGCTCAGGGCGTTCTTAATCTTGATTGCGATGAACCCGGCGTCGCTGCCAGTGTTCACGTCGCTGTAGTCACCGACCCACCAGAGGTCTTGGAAGTCGGACTGCCTGAGGTCCGCACGTGGCGTAATCTTGCCAGTGGAAACGTTCACATCCGCCGCTGCCATGAGCTTCCTTGCGACGTCTGTGTCAACCGTCTTTCCAGTGCCCGAGAGGGTCACGGTAACCGACTGTAGGACCTTCATTTCCTTGGTGTTGGCAGGTACGTTGTCCACGTCATCGGCGAAGTCGACGAACTCGGGTGCTGCCGTGAAGGTTGCGCCACCACTTGTTGCCAACAGCACCTTTGAGCGCATTGTAGTGATTTCTGAATCAGTAGCCGGAGGGTCGGTTGGGTCGAATTCTGTAAGGATAACGCCAGCGTTGAGCTGGAACTTCTGGAATGCATCTGATGCAACTGTGGTGAATAGCATTTTGTCCCCTTAATCCAGTGTTAGGAACTCTATGTTGATGTTGACGTACCTGCGCTTTACCCCTGCGTCCTCTCCCTCGATGGTCATGGCCTGCGCCCACGGGGAGCCCTTCTTGAGCCAGAGCATGCCGCCGTCGCACGGCAGCGTGACGCCTCCCATGCCTATCGCCTGCGAAATCTCGCGCACCTTTGCGTTTGGTATCGCCTCGGATTCGGTGCGGTACCAAACGTTCACGGGCATGTTGACCTCTGGCTCCCCCCACTCGCCCAGAACTAGGTCGTACGTGATGTAGGGAAACTCCGCTTGGTCTGGGACCGAGGCGGATGCGTAGGCGGGTATCGAGAAACCCGCTAGGAAGCTGTAGATTGCTGCCTCTGGCGTCATGTCAAGGCCCATTCCTCAGCGGCCACCTGCGACACTTGGAACGTGGCGCTGCGCGGTGTCTTCTTGTCATCGCCTTGGCTGGTGACTCGGAAAATCTGACCGTCGCGCTTGCGCCTGAAGACGTCGTGGAAGTCGAGCGGCATGGTCTTCTCGGTGGTGACCGTGTAGGTTGCCTTCATGCCCTCGGACTCAGCAACGCGGGCATTGAGCGTCGTGTCGTAGGTGATTGCGGCTTGGAAGTCCATGCCATCCGCCCAGCCAGTGGTCCACCCGCCCTCACCGTCTGGGATGCGGGTCTTCTCGATGAGGGTGCAATCCTCAACGAAGTCGTTCATCAGTCCAACGAAAGCCATCAGCTCATCTTTCGAAACGGGTTCAGGCGGTCCCTGAACGCCAGACGCCAGCCTGTGAGGCCACCAGAGGCCGAATTTGCCACCGAATCGCTCCTTAGCGAGTAAGAATACCCCCCGAACGACTCGGATGCGTATGGACCGTCTACGACGGCCCCATTGGCCTCCTGCCAAGCGGCAATGTCCTCGGCAACGCGCAGGAGCGGCTTGGGGATTGCAAGCAGCGTGATGCTGCCGCTGAACGTCTCATCCTCAAGGTCTTCCGCTGGGTGCTGGTGCAGGCCGTCGTTGATGTAGCTTCCCTCGATGCGGTACCACTGCCCCGCCATCATCTTTGAGGCCACGGACGCAGGGAGCGAGCCGCCTGCAATCTCGCAGTCGCTGACGGCAAGCGACTCGCGCTCGAACCAGTTGTGGATGTGCCACAGAACGTCTTCGAGAATCCCTGCATCCATATGTCACTCCTAAGAAGAGGCGGGCGTTTCCGCGATGGTGGCGATGTACAGGCTGTTGGGGTTGTACAGCACGGGGATGTACAGCGCCGATGCCTTGGTCCACAGCACCGCGGGGTCGCTCTCGGCCCACTGCGTCAGGTAGACGTAGGGGGAGACGGTCGAGCCGCCGACCTGATAGAACTGTGAAATCTCGTTCTCGGGCGGCACGCCCCACAGCCCAGCGCCAAACTTCATGCCGTTGGCGGTGCCGAAGAACGTAATCTTGTCCTTCGGATAGTAGCGCTGCGCGTCAACCACTGGACGGCCATCGTCGCCCATCACATACGGGGTCGAATAGCTCAGGTCATCGGTGATTACCTGAGTGATGCCGAACTCTGACTCAAGCCAAGCACGCAGGGAGCTGTTGGACACGAGCATGCCCTGCATGTTGACGCCGTTGATGGCCTTCTGGATGGAGGCGTTCTGGCGCATCTTGGAGAGGGTCGAGCGGCTGGTGACGATGCCAGTCAGGGTGACGCCAGCGTCTGCGGCGCTGTCAACGATGGCCTGAATCTGGGTGGCCGCATCAGCGTCGGCGCCGAGGTCGAGGACGAGCGAAGTGTTGGCAGCGGGAACGCCATAGTCGACGGTGATGTCGATATCGTTCTCCTTGATGGTCATCTGACCAGTGGCAAGAACCTCGGCGCGTGCTACCTTGGCGCGGGTCACTACTTGGTCCGCGAGGTCTGCGGCGAAGTCCATCACGTGGCGGTACAGGTCATCCTCGACGGTCACGCCACGCCCAAGAAGCTGTCGCAGAAGCTCGGTGGTGGAGCGCTTGACCTTGATGAGGCCCTTCTCCACGTTGTGCTCGTCGATGGGAGCGGGGATGGACTTCTGCGCGGGAACGTCGAATGCGTGGAACTGTGCCATCTGCGGAATCAGATACTGCGACGCAAGCGTGTGGTAGGTTGCCACGAGGTTGTTGGTCTGCTGGTCATCGAAAAGGCCCTCAAGCGGGTCAGAGGGGCGGGAGACCGCGAAGCCAGTGTTGAGCAGGTCAGCGGGGTTGACCATGCCAAGGGTCTCACGAATAAACTTGGGCATCTTCTACCTCCTAGGCCTTGGTGTCTGCGGTGGTGCCGCCAGAACCAAACACGTAGCCGCCTGCGGTCAGGGCAACGACGGCGACCTTCTTGCCGTCCGCAATGGTCAGGGAATCGCCAGAGGCAAAGTCGGTGAAGCCCGTTACCTTGCCGCCAAGAGTCGGCGTGTCAGGCATGGCGGTGTCTGCCTTGTACTGGAGCTTCTCGCCCGTGCCGAGCGTCACGCCAGCAACGCTAATCACGGTCTTGCCGCTTGCCGCGCCCTCTGCGGAGGTGACGGTGAGCGGGGTCCATGCCTTCTCGAAGTAGTCGGGACGGGTGATTGCGGGACTGGTCGTAATGACCGTGATTCCGGTCAGTGCGGACTCTGCGGCGCTCTCGATTGCGGCGGGCAGCTTGTCCTCGTAGACGGTTCCTTCGGTAACGACGGAACCGGGCATCGCGCCGTTGGTGACGTCGATGTCCTCGAACAGGATGCCGACTGCGTTGCCGTCGTTGGACGGGATGACAGCGCCAGCGGGAACGACCTTGCGGCCATCGTCGCGGGTAACGACCTGAGAATGGTTCGCGGCGATGGTCATGGACTGGCGCACGCAGGTCTCGTCATCGGCGAGGAAGTGTCCTGCGGCCCAGCCGTAGCCCTTGGACGGGCCATCGAAGTAGCTCATAGCCTACTCCTTCTCTTCTGCTTTGCCATAACGCATCTCGTGGCGCTTCCGCAAGTACTCGGCAATCTCGGGGTCGGCCCCCTCGACCGTCTGACCGTTGCCCTTGGGAGGATTGGCGGGCGGCTCGTTCTCGGTCTTCCTCTTGACCACGAACGAACTCCACTTCTCCTTTGCGGCCTCGGCCAGCTTGTCGGCGTCCTTGATGCTGCCGTCATCGTCAAGCTCGATGCCGTCGAGCTTCGTCACGCCCATGACGTCATCCATGTACTGCGCTGCGATGCCAGCCTTCTCAAGAACCTGCTTACGGTAGGCGCTTGCCGTGTCAGCCGCCTTCTTGTCAGCCGCGACCTGTGCCTTGTAGTCCTCGAACGCCTGATGCTCCGCGTCGAACTTGGACTGCCAGTCGCTGCCGCCCTCGGTGGCCTTCTTGGCATCCTCCAACTGCTTCTGGAGGTCTGGCACCTTCGCCGCCTGCGCCCTCAGGGTGTCCCGCTCCTTCGTGAGTCCTTCCACGGTCTCGCTGTGAGCCTCGATGATGGAATCAATCTTGTCTTCCTCGATGCCCATGCCCTTCAGGAACTTGCGCGTAAGTGCCAATGTGTGCTCCATTTCCTCGGAGATTGCGGCAGACGCTTCCTCGCTGCCTTGACTAGCGCACAGGCTACCACATGTCAATATGCATGTCAAAAAGAGGTGTGCCGAGTGGAAACGCCGAAAACCACCCGGCACGAAAGGAAAGGAGGAAGCCAGCCCCGTATCAGGAAGGCACAGCCATTATACAACAAAAGGGGGCGCCTTGCGGCACCCCCTCGTATGGTTCCTCACCTGCCGTTTGCGCTCGGCACCCCGTGAGGATATGTTGCCTCTGATTGTAGCGCTAGTATCCCATCATCGCAACCGGATAGACCCTCTCATTGTCGGCGTCTATGGCTGTCATTAGGTTGTCCTTGATGTTGTGTATGTCATCTGGAGTCAGCGTTGCCAAATCCATGTCATCTGCCATGCCGAAGACCGGCAGGTTGCCCACCAGCATGCCACGCCCGCCACCGTCTATCGCCGAGACTATCGGGTCATCTACCAAAAGCCCCTCGTCATCCACGACGATGTTGTATGGCCTGCCGCCAATCTTGCGTACCGCTATGTCTATGCACCTACAGTCTATGAGCCTGTAGAACTGCTCTAGGTGGCTTTCGCTGTCGTTAATTTCAACCCCGCCGTGACGCCCGTTGTGCACGTCGATGAGATAGCCTTTCATTGTGTGCTCCCTTCTATGCCAGTTTGAGGCTCACGCCATAAACCTGCGTGTCAAACACCATCTTCTTCAGCAGGTCGAAGTGGACGTAGTTGGTGTCTTCGCCATCCTCGGCCCCATCACGCCTGACGCACTTGGATGCCATGCACATCCCCCACTCGCCGCCATCCTTTCGAATCTCGTACACGAAGCTGTCCGATGCCTCGTCGTACCTGAGCCTGCCTTCAATCGCCTTTGCCATGGTTCCTCCCTAAATCTCGAAGTGCTCGAAGTCCCTGCCCTCTGCGTACGTGTCCTCTACGGTGTCCGTGCGCTCCACGCGCTCCCACTGTCCCGTAAGCTCGTTGTACGTGTACTCGGTGGTTCCCATCTTGTGCTCCCCTTTCGTGCTCCCGTGTTGGGGAGGTACTAGGCCCCTCCCCGTTGGCCTTTGTTTCCTAGAACTCCCAGACAACTTCCTTGGTGGGCTTGTAGATTGCCTTTAGGCTGTAGGAATAGCCTGCGTCACTCCAAGTCTTTGCGGAGCCAGCCGCAAACTCTTTGATGGTGTCGAGGGTTGCGTAGCTCTGCTTGTATGTGAAGGTCTTGCCCTCGCTGTCGCTGTGTACCGTCTCGACTGCCTGATAGTTGCGCTTCATCTCGTGCTCCCTTCGCTCTGGGGTTGCCCTGTGCTCCCCCTCCGTTAGCTATACTATAGCACACTATGGAGCGGATGGTCACGAGAATCTTTGGATATTTTCGGGCCGCGAGCGAATCAAGGTGTCCGCTGGGACGGGGCTGAGACGGATTCGCGTGCATAACGTCAGTAGAGCTTGGAGACGTAGCCCTCGTTTCTGGACTTAGCCATCACGACCCTAAGCAATGAGGAGAGGGAGTCGGGGCAATCGTCATGCTCTGCGTCTTCCGTCCAATCGCAGATTTGATTCAAATACTCTTGGTCTGTTCCGTCCACGAACACCACGTTAGGCCAACCCTGTTTTCCGTAAGTCTCGATTTTCAGGATTTTGTTCATGGTTTCATTATAAGGGACCACTGGGATACCCATCCGCTTGAAGTCCCTAGCCATGAAACCCTTGTCACCGTTCGTCTCGATGTGGAGCTTGCCCAGCATCAGTCTGGTGTGGTCTGCCTTGATTTGGTCGGCAACATCCGAGACGTGCTTGCGCCAGACCCTGCCGTAGACGTAGTAGGTGCCGTCCTCGTAACGCATGGCGGTGAATGCCGTGTAGTCCTCGCCGCCATAGGCTGCGTCCACGTGGCAGATTCCGTTGTATACCTTCTCGTGGCTCGCCCCCGTCTTCGGGTCGGTGAATATCACATCATCGGAGGGGATGTGCCTGAGCTGGTAGTTGGCCGCCAGCAGCGAGGGTGTGGTGACCTTGGCAATCTCGTCGTACTGCTCTTGGGTCATGAGGCCCGTCTTGTCCCACGGCCACCTCTCGGGTTCTGGCATGAGCTGAAAGGCGTCGTCTACGTGCCAAGGAGTCCCAGTGTTGAATATCTTGCCGCCACGGTTGACGAGGTTCTTTATCTCGCGATAGGCGTTCTTAGTGCGCTCCCGCTCTGCCCTCGATGCCCTGTCCTTCATGTTAACGATGTCATCGGTGAAGATGATGTCGTAATGCTTGCCCGTCATCGAGCCGCCGATGCCCATTCCCGTGAGCTGTGCGCCGCCTCGCGCGTCGCTGCTGAGGCTCGTGCTGACCTCTAGCATGTTGTCCGTCGTTATCCTGCAGGGTACGCCCCAAAGGCTCTCCGATAGGTACTGCGTCACGTCAGTCCTGAGCATCTTCTTGACCTGCTCAAGAATCTCCTTAACGTCGGTGTCCGTCTTGCGGAAGAAGGCCATCTGGGCGTTTGGCCTAAACAGAAGAAGCTCCCACAGTGCTATCGAGACGGTCGTGGTCTTGTAGCTGCCTCGATGGGCCTGTAGCGTGTGGTCAGACTTGCCGAACACCATCTCGCGGCACCAGTCGCGGTGGAGGTCAGTGAGCAAGGGAAACCCCAAGCGGTCCGCAAAGGCCGTGGGGTTCCTCTTCAATGCGCTTACTATGTCGGCGCGTCTACTCATTCAGCCCTAGCAGCTCGTCCATCTCGGCTCTTGCCTGCGGGTCGATGGTGTCCACCTCAATCTTCTCGACGGGCTTCTGCCCAACGGTGTCTCGGATTATCTCGAACGCCTTGAGGTCTCCGTCCATGGCCTTCTGGAAGAGCTTGGCACTGATGAGGTCAGCCCCGTCCATGCTCTTGCCGTCGCTGCTGACGTACTCCCTCTCAAGAAGCTCCGTCAGACACTCCCTGAGCAGCTTCTTGCGCCTTCTTGCCTCTCCACTGGCCTTACCGCCCTTGCGCCCCTGCTCTCGGGCTTCACTCGGGCTTAGCCTCCTGAGGTTCTGCTCGTTAGCCATTGCCGCCCTCCACGAACGTTCTGCTCTGGTCGTACTCGTAAATCAGGTCGCCGTTGCCGTCCCTGCCGCTCGGCTTCATTACGCCCTCGAACATGCGGTACGGGCTTTGGCCCTGCCTCGGGTTGTTCCACAGGTACCTGAGATAGTCCTTCATGCTCATGCCGTCGAACTTTGCTCTCTTTTCGACACTCCCAGTGTTATAGCCCTCCGCGTCGCCCCAGCCGAAGTCTAGATACTCGATTCCGTCAGAGAACTCCGAGAACGTGACGCTCCCGTTCCTCTTGCACCTCTGCAAAGCCTCGGCGAAATGGCAGCGAGAGAAGTTCCAAGAATCTGGAAGTCCGCAGCAGCACGTGCCGTCGCTTGCCTCCTTGAAGTGCGCGTCGGAGACGTAGAACCTCATCCCGCACTCGTGGGCTATCTCACTCATCCTCTTGACGTATGGCTCCTTGATTCGCCTGTTGAGCCTCAGGTATCCGCTACCGTGGCTGTTCTTGGCGTAGAAGTCAACTATGTCATGGCCTATCACGTCGCTGATGACCTTGAAGTTCTCCCGCGCCGTGTTGACCGCCCGACGCTCCAAGCAGAAGAACTCGGTGGTCATCGCGTCCGCTCCCGACTCCGCAGCATGGCGTATGAGGCTCTTGTACGTCTTGGAGCTTACGCCGATGATGAACGGTCGGAGCCTGAGCGTCGCACCGCCGCACCCTAGGTTGGCGATGGTCTCTATGGCCTTGAGGCGTTCCTGTGGCGTTGGGACGCCCTTCTCGATTGCCGCAGCGTCATCAGCGTCCTCGGTGATGATTGAGAACTTGACGTTCCAGTTCTTCTGTCCCCTGAAAAGCTCTAGGTAGCGCTCGTCCTTGGTCCACCACACGCTCTTGGTGCTGAACGATATGGCTTGGTCCTTTTCCTTGAAGTAGCGAAGAAGCTCAAGCGTCTTTCCGTACTTCCGCTCATAGCCGTCGAACTGGTCTGAGAGGCCTCCCCACTGTATAGCCCTGTGCGCCCTGATGTAAGGCTCGAACTGCGAAGGCTCGCCGTCGAATATCCTCTTGACCTTCTCTACGTCAACGCTCTTGACGTCCTTGCTCATGTAGCTCTCTGCTCCTCCTCCTATTGCCCTCTGGTACTGTGAAAAGCAATAGACGCACCCGAACGAGCAGTTTGAGTAGGTGTCGAACGTCATTGGCAGCGAGCAGTCGGCTATCTCCCCCGTCCATCTCGGACTTCCATACCCGCACCTGCAAGCGACCTTCATGTCTTCGGTGCCCAATCTCTCCTCCTATAGAATGGCCGTGTTTAGCGTCATAGCCCTGCCACCTCGCGCAAGCCTTGCCAATGGATAGTACCTGCGCACCACCGCGCGAACGTTCCTCATGTGCTCGGCGTCCTCGTAGTAGAAGCCCCTGCCGCCCTGCTGAGGCCCGTTCGTGATGGTCCTCGCCTTCCCCTGAGGTGCGATGCCGTTGTCCCTCAGCACCAGACCGCCTCTCGCTATCACCGACAGCTGCATCTCGTAGTCCTCGCAGCTCGTCAGGCTCTCGTCATACCAGCATGCGCCGACCCTTACGAGCATGAGCCATCCGCTTCCGATTCGGTTCTCGACTATCCCGCCGCCCGCGTTCCTGAACGATATTCCGTTCGATGGGAACCCTATCGCAACGTCAGACCGTCTCTCGTCCATGGCGTCCGACAGCCGCTGTACCCTCTTCACGAACTCCGCCGCGCCCGCCTTGCGCCTGTGCCCGTTCTCGCAGAGTATCGCATACCGGATGTCATCGTCCATGACGGCGACCGTCTCGCCGTCCTCGTATGCCCTCAGTCCGTTGTTGGCGTTCTGCGCGAGGTTCGTCGCGCTCTCGTCGCAGCTTACGTAGACGCTCCCGTACCTTCTCGCGATTGCCTGCATGTCGGCCTTCGTCTGCGTCTGTAGCCGAACGTCAGCGCCACCGTCAGCTAGATACTCAAGCGTCAGCTGGCGTTCCCTCCCATATGTCGGTATCAGGAACCTCATGCGTCACCACGCCCGTTCACCCTTCCGTTCCTTTTGTAGAAGCTCTTCATGCGCTTCCTTATGCCGTCCCAGTTCCTGAACTCCCCGAGCATCCAATGTGGGAACAGCTCCGACCTGAGGTCAAAAAGCTCGTTGACGTATCCGACGGAGCCTTCGTTCATCGTTGGGTACATGTACAGCTCTCCGAGCTGCCTGTCTAGGTAGTAGCCGTTGTACCTGCTCCCCTTGTGGAACTTCCTGTAGGCGCACAGTGAGGTCTCCACGCACGTCTGGCTAGAATCCCCCCCTCGCCTGTATATCTCGTCGCAGACGGAACGTAGCATGCCACTCAGCCTGCCCGTTGTTTCTGGGCTAATCCTCCCCGTCCTATCGTATGCGTCGGCCTCACCGTCCAAGCGGTATATGTTCATTAGACCGCTTGTTGCCGTGTCGCCGTGCTCGAAGTCGAACTCTGGGTTGCTGACCTGCCTCAGGTGGCATGTCGCCGATACCGTCTCCACGAACAAATAGGCGGCGAACCTTGAGAAGTAATACCACTTCTGGGTCTCCTCGACGGCCCTTGCCACGTCTATCTCATCGCCATTGACAGCTATCCGCATGTAGTCTGTGCCGTCCATCAGCGCTGTTGCGAACTCCTCTAGGGCATCGTTGAACCGTTTCTGTATCGACACCCAACGCCTGTCTGACTGGAATATCACTTTGTCCTTGTTCACCGCGACCCAACGCTCTGGGTCTTCCGAAATGCCCTCAATCTCTACTAGCATGTATATCGCTGACGGCACGTTATATACGAGCGAGTAGAAATACGACAGGTTAAACCGTTCGGCAATGCCGAGCTTCTTCTCGTCCGCCCAAGCGGCAAGCAGCGTGCCGTTGCACTCACCGTCACATCCCATGTGGTATGTGCAGAACTCATCTAGTCTGTCCATAGCAGAGCCTCTTTGACCCTTTGCAGAACGAAGTTGGCACCTCTTGTCGCGTCTATCCTCACGCTTGGTATTCCAGCAGACAGACATTTGTCTCGGCTAGTCTCGTACGACTGGATGCGGTGCTCAAGTCTAGTTAGGCTGATGGGCTTTCCGCCGTTCCTCTTGTGTACCCTTTCCAAGGCTGTTACGAAATCGCAGTCTAGAAACACCAGCTTGAACTCGTACCCATGTTGAGTGCAGCGTTTGTACAGGTCAGCTGACATTTTGTATGTCGTACTGAATATCATGGACTCAAGCCCGATTAGCTCCTCGCTCCTACCCATCATGGCGTCCACGGCATCGAATATGTGCCCTCTCCCCTTGAGTCTGTCGCAACCGACGCAATTTGCTCTCGCGTTGTAATTACCCACGACAACGAGCTTGCCAGACCTCGTAAACTCCTCTTGACCGTGTGCTGTGGCATATCTGAACGCCTTTGGTGTTCCGTAGGTCCTCAGCAGGTTCCTCATTGCCGTCGTCTTGCCAGCGCCCGTCACGCCTCGAATCTGGAATACGGTCCTCAAAGCTCAGCCACCCTGTACATTCTCCTTAGCGTTCCCGCCTCTCCGATTAGCTGCTTCAACTGCTCCTTCTCGGTGTCGCTACGGCAGATGACCTTGACGATTCTAGCCTCTGGCTCCATCTCGTCCTCGAACTCGTTTATGTCGAAGTCATCCTCGGCGCTGAGTCCGACAGCGAAGGCAATGGAGTCGAAGCCGAAGTCATCCCAGTCGAATCCGTCGATAGATGCAAGCTCCGTGCTGAGCGTCGGGAAGTCGAACCCTGAGTTGAGCGTGGTCTGGTTGTGCACCAATGCGTATGCACGCCTCTGCTCGTCCGTGAGGTGGTCAAGCTCGATTACTGGTGCCTCCTCGATGCCAAGCTTCTTGAGGGCCATGAGGCGTCCGTGGCCCTCCACCACCTCAAGCTCGCCATCCTCGTTTCGCCAGACTGCTATCGGGTCGCAGTTGCCGAACTCCTCGATGCTCTCTGCTATCTGGTCAATCTGCGTCGCGGTGTGCAGCTTCGCGTTGCCATCATATGGGACAAGCTCGCTGACTGGCACTGTCGTTACGTTCATGCGAGGTCTCCCATCTCGTAGGCGGTCTCAAGCTCCGTCACTCCGAGGATTTCCATGAGCCGCTGGGCCTCCTCGTCGGTGTGATATACGAACAGGCAGTGGAACGTGTCCTCTTTGTCAAAGTCGTTCTCACCGTATTCGTCTTCGTCCTCGTAACCTTCGTCTTGCGGAGTCCATTCGTCCGATGAGACGTCAATCCCTAGGTCGAAGCCATAAACATCCATGTCGAAGTCTCCAAGCCGCCCAAGCTCGTTGCGAAGAATCTCTGCATCGAACCCAGTGTTCATGGTGAGCTGGTTGTGGATGTGCGTGTATGCCCTTCGCTGGTTGTCGCTGAGGTGGTCTAGGAAGATGACTGGAGCTTCCGTGATTCCGAGCTTGTTGAGCGCAAGCACCCTACCATGTCCCTCGACAATCTCCATCTCGCCTTGGTCGTTGTGCCAGACGGCGATTGGGTCGTTGTTCCCGAACTCTTTGATGCTCTGAGCAATCTGTTCGATTTGCTCGTGTGGGTGTAGCTTGGCGTTTCCAGCGTATGGTACAAGCTCGTCAGTGCTGACCATGATGACCTTCAGCTCTGGCATTGGCCGCATGTGTCCTCCTATCGGTTTGCTATGGTCTGTAGGCCCCTCTTGGCCGCTTGGAGCTGTCCCCCCTTAGCCTGCCCTATGAGGGTCTTCGCTTGCTGCCTGCTCAGCAGGCCGTCGCGATTCGCCTGAGAGACGACTTTGCAGAAGGTCTTAACCTCTTGCGGACTCACGGGACATGTCATCGCGGATGAGCCTGCGGATGTAGCTGGTCTTCTCTGGAACACTCCTAAGCCTCTCGATGATGTCGGCGTCGGCCCCCAGTCGGAACCTGAAAACGTATTGCACCGTCTTCGCGTCGTACTTCGCCTTGGCACGCTTCTGTGACTCTGTGACCATTCCCCCTCTTTCTACTCGGTGTTGCGTAGTGTAGCACACTATACGCTATAAAGGTGACGCTCCACCCGATGTGCGCAGGTGGAGCAGTCTGGTTCAAACAGTCTTGTTTCGTCTTTGGTAATCAACATGCCGCCCAGCCGTAGAACGCCCACATGTGAACGCCCTTGGTTGCACCGCAGTCAATGACGCGGCTCTCCCACTTCTCGCCCCAGCCGTCCTTCTCCGCCACCTTTACGGCCTCCTGACGGGCCTTCTCGGTGAACCGCTTGCGAATGACCTTGACTGGCCTGCGGCTCAGGCTCGTGGTGCTAATGGTCCCGTTGTACGGGTCATGACCGTACTCCCACTCGGCCTCCCGAACGAGCGCTTTGAATGCCTCCTCCTTGGTCTTGCCCTTGCCGAACGCGATGAAGTTGCATGCTCCCATTTCCTTCCTCCCTACATGCTTGCCAAAAGGCAACCGAGAAACAGAATCACGTAGAGCGTTGCAGCACCAAGGACAACGTATGTCAGCTTCATGACCGCTGCTGTTGTCCTGATGCGCTCCTGATTCCTGCGCTCCTCTCGCCTTGCGTACCTCTCGGCTTGCCTCTGCTCGAAGTCGCTGAAAACCTCCATGTCTATGCCTCCTCGTAGTTGTTGACGAACTCGCACAGGCCTGCGACTGCTGCCATTGCGTTTGAGTAGCAGTAGTCGGTATCTGCCTCATAGCCATGGGCGTCGGCGTCTTCCTCTGCCCATTCGCTCCACCTGCTCAGAATCTCCCACGCCTTGTTCAGCGTGTCCATGTCGCGCTTGCTGAGCTTTCCGTTCTTGGTCATGATGTGCTCCCCTTTCTAGGCTATGATGGCTTCGACGCCTTCGTACTTGATGAGATATTCCATCTCGCGAACCGCATCCGCGTAGCTGGACTCGTTGCTCCAAGCGACCCACTCGCCGTTGCTCTTGATGTATACCATGTAAACCATCGCGTGCTCCCATCTGGTTTCGTAAGGGCCTTTCCCTTACCCGCTGATGCTATTATAGCACATACAACCTGTTATAGCAACAAGAATCAAAAAAGTTCTTGGTCATTTCTAAGCTCCCTTCTCTGTGCTCCAATAAAGTGGGCGGGTTTAGGCCCCCGCCCTTGGCCTTCCACCATCAGCTAAATGAGAATCACCTTCACCGCATACCCATTCAGCCCATACACGTCTGGAAGCTCCACAAGCCCACGACTCTCAAGGGCCTTGAGGGTGTTCATGGTCACGTCACACGAACCCACGATGCCCTCCTTGGCGAGCGCGTAACGGCGCTTGCTATCCTTGAGCATCTGGCGAACCCTGCGCTCCCCGAGCTGGGAGACGCGCTGAATCAGCCACTCTTCGTACTCATCATCGCTGCCTGCGAACCACTCGCCGAACGACTTGCTCTCCGCATTCTCAACGCAGCCCAGAAGGAACTCGTAGGCGTCGTTCATCGTCTTGGTCATCTTGGTGGTCATCTTGGTGGTCATCTTGGTGGTCATCTTGGTGGTCATCTCGTGCTCCCTAGTACGTGGTCGGGGCCTCTCCCCTCCCGATATCTATACTATAGCACACTATATGAGCGGCTTCAAGCACTTTTTTAAAAGGAATTTCACTAGGTTCCCAGTAGGCCCCTGATTGTTCCCGTAAGCTCTGGAAGCGCAGCCGACACGCTCTCGTAGCTTATGTTGTATGGGTTGCCCTCGGAGGCTATGGTGTCGGGCGTGGCCGAAGTCTCCTCTGTGAACAGCCTTACTCCTGCCAGCATGTCCCCAGTCTCCATGACGTACTTTTCCGCAAGCTCTCCTATGTGGCCCTTGACGTAGGCTGAAAGCCACTCGGCAAACTCGTCGTTATCGTCTGCCAGTATTGCGTCGTAGTCGTATGCCACGGCCTTCGTCGTGGTCCGCGCTGGCTTGCCCTTCCTCTTTGGGAACGTGTAGCGACCGACCTTCTGGCCCATCACCTCGACGTCGTGGCCAGTCTCTCCGTCAAGCTCGTACAGCTCGCGGTATCGCTCGTCCATGGCCCTTCTTAGTGTTGAACCCTTCTTTGTCGCTGCGTCAAGCCTCTCCTTGAGCGCCCAAGCAGCGCAGAACGCCATAACCTCGTCCATGTGGTTGTCTCCCATCTAGTAACAGTCAATCACGATGTACTCATGCCACGGCATGTCTGCCGCCATCATCTCAGCGATGGGCTGGTATGTCTTGGCCCACTCGTCATCGTCGAATTGCTCCATCGGCTTGCCGTGGTCGTTATCCCATAGCCAGTAGTCCTCTATGCGCTCCGCCACATCGTCCGCATCGTCGTAGTAGCGGTCGCAATCCAGCCCGAAGAAGTCACCGTACAGCTCGGCAACCTCGTTCGAGAAAAGCATCTGCTTGACGTCAGCACCCGTGACGTCGTGATACCACGAGTCGTAGTCGCTCGGAGTGGAAGGAGCCAGACACAGCATCGGCAGGTCCGGATGCTCGGTTATGACCTGAGCCACCTTGGCTGCACGCTTCCTCAGCTCGTCAGTGATGCTCATTACAGCCCCTTCCCGAAAATCTCAAGTACCTGCTCCCGCGTCATGTTGTCGAACATAACCTGATAGTGCTCGCTGTCTGTCTGGTAGTTCTTGATGGTCCCGAACCGCCCGCCGTCATTGAAGATGTAGATACCCTCGTCAAACCGCGTCAGGTCGATGGACTCACGCAACCTGTCTGCCATTTCCTTCTCGGTCGTTACTGCCCCTTCCAGAACTTCTCGATGTACTCGTATGCCGTGCCGCTGAAAATAGGCTCCCTCTTCTCCACGTCTGCGTAGTCCTCGTCCCAGCCGATGCCATAGACGCTGATGGTGACTGGAAGCTTGCCTTCGTGCCTTGCTCCCAAGCGGTGGTCTACCATTCCCTCGACCACATAGAGGTATTCGAGGTCTCCGTGCTGGCACCCGAACGGCTCGAACTCCACCGTGCACGGCTTGCTGAGGAACTTTGCCAAGAACGGCTGGCACCATGCTCTAATGTCGATTCCAATGCCATCGACCTCCACGATTGCCTCAGCCATGTCGATGCCGTGACCCTCTGGGTAGCCGTCACAGTGGCGGTAGAACCGCATAAGCTCCTCCGTCTCGGCCTCCTCTCCCCAGTACGTGGTCTGTCTGATGATTGTCGCGCTGCGTGTGCTCATGATTCCTCCCCTTCTACGTCCTTCAGCGGTGATGCGATGCTCGGACTCTTCTCCCTGATTTCGATGTGCCTTCCGTTGACCGTGGACTTGAGGTAAAGCTCATCATCGATTCCAAGAAGCCACGTCGGCGGTATTCTGTAAATCTCGCAGACTGCGCGGACGTTTCCCGCCGACATGGAGTTCCTTCCGCTCTCGTAGTTCGAGAGCGTCTGCCTCGTGACTCCGAGTTGGTCTGCGACAACCTGCTGCGACATGCCAAGGACGTTCCGCATGTGCTCTAGCCTCTCGCCAACCTCTCGGTTGAATCTGGTCGCGCTGCGTGTGCTCATTTCTGTCACTCTCCAATCGCTCTCAGCTCTTGCGCCCGCTTGTGTAGGTGGCCGTACCTGTTCCAATGGCCTGTAAGCTCTGCTATGACTCCCCATCCGACAAGCGATGCCTCAAGCTCTTTGTCGTAGTCTTCTACCAACTGCTTTAGGCGCATGACCTGTAATGCAAGCGTATGCCCGCGCTCTACCTGAATCTGCTGCTTGACCGTTGTGGTTGATACTGCCATTTACTTCTTGCCTCCAAGTATGCGGCGCTTCGCCTGTGCCGCCGTAACTTCCTCGTCTGTATCCCAGCTATCCACCGATATGTGCGTGTAGTGCCTCAGCATGAGGGCGTCACGCCCACCCCTGTACATCGTGCCAAAGGTTGGGTGCTCGTAGCTCTCCATGTCTACAGTCGTGTAGCCTAGGCGGTATGCCGTGTCATCGTCGTAGCACACAAAGAGCGTGTCGCGGTGCCTCTTTGTTTTGAAGCGGTTCACCAGCTTGTTTATGGCCTTGGCTATCTTCTCGTCTGTTATGTTGCTCATGCGGTCGGTGCGTATCTCGTCGTAGTCACCGAAGTAGTTGCGTTCCTCATGATTTACAACAACCCTTGAAATCATGGCTACTTGTGCTCCCTTCTTTCGTGTTCCCGTTGCTGTGTATACTATAGCACTATATAGCACAGTTGTAAACGCTTGTTTCCAAAAAAGTTTGGGCCACCTTTTGGTGGCCCGTGCCTCTTACCTTGCAATTGCCGTGCTGCATCCTGTAAGCCCTAGCGCGAGCAGGAACATGAGCGCCGCAATCGCGCACACGAACGCAAGCACCAGAGGCATTACGCTATCTCCCCGTTGACCCAAAGCCACCGTCTCCCCTCTCGCCACCTTGCACGATTTCTACCTGCTCGAAGCGCGTGTAGAGCACTGGCGTTATGACAATCTGGGTTATCTTGTCCCCCCTGTTGAACTGCTTAGGTAGGTCCCCCATGTTGTAGAGCTTGACCATAATCTCTCCGCTGTATCCCTCGTCGACAAGCCCGTCCGTGATGATGTTGTCCCTGATGTTGAGTCCGCTCTTTGAGCGTATGTCGCACTTTGTGTTGGGCGGCAGTTGCACATGAACCCCCGTCCTGACCGTGTAGCTTCCTCGCGCGGGTACGCGAAAGCACGTGGGCGAGAATATGTCTGCACCAGCGTCCGTGTCATGCGCCCTAACTGGCATGAATGCTCCATCGTCAAGCTGCACCTTCACCACTGGCAAGTTGGCATCGTCCATTACATACATATCTCTCACTCGCCTACCCTCCGATGATTCCAAACTGCTCGCCCATGTCATAGAGCTGGTCTGCCATAATCTCGGCCATCGAGCGCCACCACTGCGCCTGCTCCTCAAGTGTAGAGTGCTTGGCTCTCCTTGTGGCTATCTTGTCGCGCTCCTCCTTGGTCATGTCGCTGAAGCAGACGTTATCCCACTTACCGTCACGCTCGATGCGGAAGTACACACCGTCCAGGTTTCGCTGTATCTTGCTCATTCGTCCACCTCCACTCCCAGCTCGCGCATGCGGGTCGGGTAGTCATACATGCAGCTCTTGCACTTTCCATGTGAACCGCACTCGCACATGCCCTCTTGCCACATGTCCAGCACCAGCTCGCGCAGCTTCGTGTTCTCATCCTCCAGCTTGAACTTCTCGCGCTGAAGTCGCGACACGTTCTCTATGGGTACGTACGTGACGCTGTCGTACCACTCCCTACGCGCAACTTTGACAAACGACGGAAGCTGGGCATCGGCGTCTACAATCACTTTGAGCATGCCGATGTCAATCTTGTCCACCACGCTAATCATCTGGCGCCTCCACTCCCAGCTCACCATACATGGCGGCTATGATTTTCGGACAATCGCTAGAGCCATCGTAAACGCACCACTCACACGGCTTTCCTTGGAATTCCTCCCTGTTGTCTGCTTCACACTCAAACTCGACGATGTGCCTTAGCGCATGCGCTGCCAGCTCCCGCAGCTTGGTGTTCTCGACCTCGGCAAGCGTGGCGTCATCGAACGGCTCTACATCATCCGAGTCCTCAAACGCATCCTCGTCGTATCCTGTCTTGGTGCAGTCGCACGCCCATGCCTCGCCCTTGGAGCCACGGACAATCCATCTGTCGCCGCCCCACTTGGTCAGCACCAGCTCGACCACCACGTCATCCCACTCGTGGTCGCCGTCGTACTCGGAGCGAAGCATGCTCACCGTGTCTGCGATGTCAAGTGCGTTTCCTTCGCAGTCTTTCGGCTGCAAGCGCTCTACTTGCTCCCGCAGCCTTGCGTTCTCTGCTTCAAGAGCACTAATACTTCTTGCCATCTTCGCAATCTCATAGGCTTGCGCTTCATAGATTGGGTCGCTCACCAGTCCACCTCGATTCCAAGCTCGCGCATACGTTCTCTAAACTCCACCAACCAACAGTCGTTGACTTCTCCCTCGTAGGCTTCATAGAGGTCGCATACCAGCTCCTCAAGCCTCACTATCCGCTCAGCGTGCTCCGCTATACCCTCGCAGGTGTCGTACATGTGGTAGTGCACTCGCTCGTCGTGGGTCATTCGTCCACCTCGATTCCCAGCTTGCGCAGCTCATTCTTGACCGTATCAAACTCGCGTGCCGTCGCATCGTGAAATGCGTCCCATGTTCTTTGCAGCAACTCGCGCAGCTTGGCGTTCCCAGCCTCAAGCTCCTCTATGCGGTCCTCGCGCTCGGCAATCATGTCACATAGGTTGCGTCTGTTCGCACCATGGGTGTCGTAGTAGAGGGAGTCGGAGCGGCGTGCCTTCTCGGTCGGCGTCATTCCGTCACCAGCCTTACGCCATAGTCAAGCCCGAGCTTCTGGGCTGACCACCTTCCACCGATTGTCCGCTCGAAAAGCCCTAGGTTGAGCAGTCTGTTTACCTCCCTAGCGAACATGGGGTACTCCCTGCCATCGCCATCCTCCCACCAGAATATGCCGTTCGTCCTCCTTTGCTCGAAGCGCACAAACGCAAGCTCAAGCTCCACCTCCCTGAATGGCCTGTATGCGTAGAAGGATGGAACGACGTTCCCGTGAAGGTCGTGCTTGCTAGGCACGTATTCGCCGTCCTCGTAGATGGTGTCTATGTTGTCAAAGGTTATGTCGGAACCGTCACCATAGTTGTCCATGCTCCCAAACATGGATGCCCTGTAGTCCTTGTCGTTCCAGAACGGTGCATACGGCCTGTCCTTGTCCCATGCCATCAGCTTCTCCTTGCCATCCTGACTTTGTTCTTGAGCCTGTTCTTGCGACGGTTGTTCGACCTTGCGTAGTCGATGACAGTGCGCCTCGGGTACCACTGCACCATGCCTATTCACCCCTTACGTTGTACCTGTAGCCAAACTCGTCCCTGTGGGCCCTTGCGTATGAGATAATCGTCCCCGTTTCTATGCCTGTCTTTGCTGCCATCTCCTTGGCTGGCATGTTCTCCTTCCACATGCGGCGCAGCTCCTCTGCCTTCTTTGGAGTTATGACCCTTTTGTATCGTGGGCGCACGTTGTTCTCTATGCAGAATGCCCTTACCATGCCCTCTGGTATACCTGTGGACCTTGCCACAGTCTCCACCTTCTCGCCGCGCCTCACCCTAGCGGCTATGGCCCATCGCAGCAGCTCGTGGTACTTCCTGTCTCCGCTCATTCCTGTGCTCGCCCCGCCATGTGTCATGTCTCCTTACATCGTCAACAGTGCAAGAACGCATATCATCGCGGCGTATGCGCTTATAATCCAGTAGTCAGCGCCCCGCATACGATTTGCTGCCGCCAGCAAGACGTTGACTGCTACGATTGCGGCTATGGATTCCGTGTCACCCATCGTTCTGCCTCTCCCATATCGCCCTCATGACCCTGACCGTGGTGCCGGGGTACCAGTGCCTCTCTGCGTCAATCTGTGTCGGGGTCTTGCCCTGCTCCAACGCTTCGAGGACAAGTGCGTCCTCCCGTGTGCCTCCTCTGGGAACGGCCGTCTTGGCTGGCCTGTTTGGCCTCTCGGTCGGCTTTTCCTTCTTCGACGTTCGCCTTCGCCTCTCTGGCGGGTATGGCCCGAAGCTTGAGAAGCCCTGCGACAGACCTATTCTCTTTGCCCTCTTGTATATCGCGTGGCGGCTCCTGTCTGGCAGCACCTCGGGCCAGCCTTCCCAGCCGCCGCCGTGCCTAGGGTAGAATACTCTGAGGGCGTTGTCTTCCTCGTCAGACCAGTGAGTGGAGGGCCTACTCATGGTAGGCCCAATCGCTGCAGTCGCGCTCTGGGGCGCACACGTACACGTCACCCTCTGCGCCCACGTCTCGGTTCAACACGCATAGGCAGTACGTCTTGCCGCCTATCTTCACGTCTGCCATGTGCCCGCAGTTCCAGCACGCCCCTGTGGCAGGCTCGTCAGGCTCGGCTATAGGTTCCGCGTACCTCTGGATTGCCTCGGCCCTCATTATTCCACCTCCATAAGCTCAAGCTGGTACTCAAGCTCGCTGATTGCGCCCTTGTGCTCGGCGGCTTCGGTTATGGCAGTCATAGCCACCCAGTAGTCCGCGCTGCCTATGGCTGCGATTGCCCGTTCGTTTGCATCCTTGAGCCTCTTTTCATGGCTTCTGATGCTTGTGATGATTTCTGTGGTATCCATGCTTGTGCTCCCTTCTGTCTGGTCTGGGCCTTTCCATTCCCGCTGCAGATACTATAGCACAGTTTGTAGGGAGCGGCTACGAGAATTTCGACTATTTTCTTCGGTGGTCATCGCCGTCGAACGTGACGCCCTTGCAGGTCTCGAAGATTCTGCTCACCATGGCATCGGCTGTCTCTGCGTCACCGTTGACGGTACAACGCTCCCCCAGCTCGCCTAGGTCGTACTGTGACGTGAAGATGGTCGGCCTCGCGCCGTTGTAGCGGTCATCGACCAATCTGAAAAGCCTCTCGATTGCCCACTCGGTCGGCTTGCCCTTGCCTATGTCATCGAGCACGAGCAGGCTGCACCTCGAAGCCCTCTGGAACGCCTCCTCCTCTTGGTCACCCCATTGACCGCGCATCGACGCCAGCCAGTCGGGTACGCTCAGGAACCTTGCGGACACCCAGCCACCGCTCTGATGCTCCCTCACGTAGGCCTTGAGGATGCGGCATGCGGATGTGGTCTTTCCCGTTCCCTTCGGCCCTGTCATGTACAGGCCACCAGCGAAGTCAAGCTCCGCCAGACCGTCGCGGTCAGGTTGCACGCCATAGAATCGCTTGGGGACTCCCGTTCCGTGCCACGCCCTTATCAGGTCGTTCTGGGTGGCCCTGCGGTAGGCATCTTTGAGCGCCATGCGCTCTCCCTCGCACCCGCACTCCATGCTCTGGATGGTGCGCTCTGGGATGTTCCAAAGTGCGGGGATGATGACGGTCGGATACGGCTTGCCGCAGTACGGGCAGGTCTTAGCGGTAGTTGTAGTCACTGAGACGTCCCTTCTTCGTGCTTGATTCCGCTGCGTTAACCTCTGGCTTGTTCAGGTACTCATCGAAGTGGCTGGGGGCAAAGAGCGTCGATGGTTGCAGGTACTGCTCGAACTTCGTCCCCTTCCAGCGTGCCGTCATGTTGTCTATGACCTTCTTGAAGTCATCGATGGTGTAGTGCTCCTTGAAGCGTGCATCCATCAGCTCACGGGCCTTTTTGCCGAGGCGGTAGCTTCTTCCCGTCTTCTCGTTGAGGTAGGCCAAAATCTCCTTTAGTTGTTTAGTATCTGGTTTACCATCTGCGTTTATATCTGTATCTATATAGTCATTTGTTGGATTAGCGGAGTCCATTCCGTTATTTTGCGCAATGCATTCTTCCTGCTGGTTTGCTGCATTTCCGTAGAAGAATGCCGCCCCGCGCTCTGAGAGCGTGTACCAGAGTGAGCGGTCGCGCTTGTCCTCGCAGTACTGCCCAGTATCAACGAGTCCCGCATCTCTCAGCTTCCTGAGTGCGCCCGCTATCTGCCCGTCAGTTGCGTATGGAAACTGCTCGGCAAACGCATGGACGGAATTGTAGGTCCAATTTCGACCATCAATGAGGTTCCTCCCCGTTGCCCTGTTGTGGGTGACCCAGTGGCCTATGTTGTTGAAGATTGTGGCGGCGAGCACGCCGACTTCCTTTGCAACTTCCACGTTGAAGCTATGATTCATTTTGCTGCGCCCTCACTGAATCGTTTCTTCTTGTTCCTTCTGCTGCGGCAACTGCTTGTCGGCGCATATCAGCGTTTAGGCTTTCGAGAACTTTGATTGCCGTTCTTGCACAGAACATGGGCGATTTGGCTATTTCACTTCCAGAAAAGCGTATGGTCGGTATGGCATATGCTCCAAGGATGTCTTGGTCACGCCTGTTGTCATAATCTACTTGTTCTTTGCTTGAGTGATAGTCCCAGCCGTCGCATTCAACGACTAGCTGTGTAGTCCAGTCGCAAATCGGTGTCAGAGTTGGCATCTTCGGGTCAAAAATTGCATCGTACTTCTCTAGCAGGAAATCAACTCTGTAGTCCTTCCCTCTGGCATTTAGCGTTGCCTGAGTGCTCCAAAACCACGAGTCATCCTCACGAGATGGAAGGCTGACAAGCCCTAGCGCAAAGAGCTGTTCAATGGGACTATCACAGTCGTCAAGTGCCACCTTGACCCTTCTGTCGAGGTCTTCGTGCATATAGCTTATGTACTGTCTTACGTTGTCTGGAAGTGATTCGAATTCCTTGTCCACCGTGCCTCCAAATGCACTACGCCCCACGCGGATGGTAGCGGCATCCACGCAGGGCGTAATAGGTATGATAGCACATGTTCATCAAGGCCGCTACCCTCGATGTAATGAATTATAGCACATTCCCTCCACCGTCAACGGGAGAATCCCTGAGATAGTACCTAGCGAACCTCATGGGGTTCCCGAAACGGTCCCTGCCCTCGCACCATACGGTCTCGATGTTGTACCCGTGCTTGCGCAAGTTGAAGATGATGGCACCGAGTCGGGTGGCCCCGAAGTTCTGTATGGCCTCCATGCTGCTGATGCTCGCATTGGTCTGGAGCCATTGGAGCACCGCCTGTGTCTTGGTCATTTCCCTCTCCCTATATGTAGTTGATTCCGAACAGCTCGCGGAAGTCATCAGGTGACTTTCCGTTTCTCTTGCACCAGCGTCGCTCACAGTCCTCCTTGAAGAACTGGTCAAGCTCGTGGTCGAAGTGCACGCCGAAGTCGCTCATGTTGTGGTGATATGGGCAAAGTTCGACCCAGCATCCTTCATCATCAGCTATCGGCCTCCTGCCGTGTCCACCGTATATATGATGCCTTACAACGGTCGGATTATGGCAGATGAAGCAACCTTCGCCAGTCTGATAAAGACTAGGCTTCTTCATTCAAACCCTCTTTTCTCTTTCAATATCTTATACGTATGACCTCTATATACGATTCCGTCTCTCATAAACGACCTTGAGCTACCTTTGAGTCCAAGCGCTCTCATGAGCGCCTGCATCGATGGGTACACTTTCCCGTCATCGCGCATGACTGGAATCTTGTTCGCCTCGTGGGCAACGTCTGGACAATGCGACCTATCAACTCCGAGAACGAGACTCGCATGCCAGTTGTTTTCGCTCGCAGTACACCACTCAAGATTGCTTACGCGGTTGTTCTTCTTGTTGCCGTCTATGTGATTGATGTACGGTTTGTTGTCAGGGTTTGGAATGAATGCAAGCGCCACAAGCCTGTGAACTCTCAACGTTCTCGACTTGGCTTCCTTGGATAGCGTCACTTGATAGTAGCCATACCTGTTTTCGACGCATGGCTTTATTCGCTCTGGATATGTCCTGTATCCGACTGTTCCGAGTCTTGGGTTCGGTATCGCAACGTCCCTGCGCAAACTCTTGATTCTTCCGAGGTTGCTTACCTCGTAAAGTCCCTCGTAGCCATCTATCGGCTTCCAAACTTCCTTCATGGTCAGCTACCACCTAACCACTACGGCCCGTGCGTCTGGTGGTAGCAGACAACACGGGCCGTGAGTACACATTATAGGTTATTGCGGCTACCACCCGCAACGTTAATTATACTACCCTTCCCGAAGAACCTCAAACTTGTCCAGCAGCCAGTCACGCAGGATGTCGTTGACTAGATGGGTCTTGTTGATGTCGTTGATGCGGCAATAGATATCCAGCATGTCGTTTACGTCCTGCTTTATATCTGGCTGAAACATGCCGTCCTGTGCCCTGCGTCCATTGCGATAACCATGTTGCTTTGCCATAACGTTCTCCCTTACATTCCTGCCTGTGGGTTCGTCCATTCCCTGCTCAACTGCTCGTTGATGATTC
>Ga0247610_10000610_pt1 | contig 48914 bp, 38 predicted proteins | sample 174DNAGHGhighgp2_FD_193483 | JGI IMG/M metagenome (GOLD analysis project Ga0247610, IMG submission 193483) | Sheep rumen microbial communities from Palmerston North, Manawatu-Wanganui, New Zealand - 1742 DNA GHGhigh gp2 | ecosystem: Host-associated > Mammals > Digestive system > Stomach > Rumen...
TCCATCAGGCATCTTTTCAACATAGTCGCCAGTTCTAAACAGTATTCGGCAATGTGTTGACAGCGATGGATATTTGTTTTCAATAAACTTTTCGGCATTGATTTGCGGAAGGTTCCAATAGCCAGCCGTTATCGAGGAACCGCTAATGCACAATTCACCTGCTGTTCCGTCAGGCACCTCATGCAGATCTTCATCCACGATGATACCTTCAAGTGCGGGGTTTAAGAGTCCTACGTTGTTCACAGGTGTATCTGGGCTTTGAATATCCGATCCCATGCATATAGTTGTTTCTGTACATCCGTAGGTGTTCACTATCATATGTTGCTGAATCCAGTAGTTTCTTACATGCTCTGGACATGGTTCACCAGCAATGACAATCGTTTTCAGGAAAGGCAGCTTGATATGTGGCAGGACGGTCAGTATAGCAGGGGCAATGAAAGCACGCTCTATACGTTTTTCGTTCAGCCAATTTGCGAGGTAGGAGGGGTTCTTCTTCTCATCATCTCCTATCATGAACATGTGAGCGCCACCCACGAGAAACGCAATCGTCTCCATAACGGATATATGGAAATTCATGCCAGCCATCTGTAATACATGTTCACCAGCTGATGTGTGGAACACGTTTCTTATCCAGTACTGTGGAACAAGACTTAGTTGTTGGTGTGTGGCAGGAATTCCTTTCGGGCGTCCAGTCGTGCCAGATGTATAGAAAATATAGGCTAAATCGTCTGGAGCAATCATGGGCAAATCTGTTAGGACACCTTCAGTAAGTATATGAGTGATGTCTTTTGAAGGAATATCTCCAAAGTCCATCGGGCAAACTTCGTCTGTGATGACAAAGCCGATGTCTGCATCTTCAATGATATCTAGGATCCTGGACTTTGGATTGGCTAAGTCCAATGGGGTGTATGAACATCGGGCTTTCAGCAATCCAAGAAGAGCAATGACCCACAGGGGCGTTCGTGTCATGCAGCATCCCACATGACAGGATGTAAGGCCTTTGGAAACCAGATAACTGGCCACAAGGTTGCTTCGCCTGTCTATTTCATGAAATGTCAGGTTCTTGCCCTTCCATGTTAGTGCAGTTTGGTCACCATATTTACATACGGTTTGGTGAAACTGTTTGACGACGTCTGTGCTCATCTTTGCTTATAGGTGTATTCTTGCCTCCAGCGATATACTCCGGCCTAATTGAGGAATGTCGATGTTGTAGGTTGTTCCTCGAGTATAAGAAGTATTGAACAGATTTTTACTCAGTAGTTTTAAAGTCAGTTGACGTATCCTGTATTCGAGTGACATGTCGACAATGAAAGACGGTTTGATTTCGTATTCGGTATCCGTAAATTCCGTGCCGTCCAAGTATGATGATGCCCGCATGAACTGCTTGCTCCAATATGACATTTTTACATTGGCCCACAGACTTTGCTTCCCGTCTTTATCAGCAAAGATCTTTTTGGCTCCTACGGTATTGATGGTCAAGGAAGGCGTAAGATGTATATCCTTTCCTAATGTGTGATATTTGTCGGCTTCCACCACTTGTACATACGAACAGTTCATATGGGCTCTCAGTCCGGGGCTGTTGTAGTAGATGGCATTCTCCAGACCGATGAGTTTTACCGAACCGGCATTCATATATGCAGGCAGTCCGCTCAGTGGCGCCGATTTGTCGTAGTAAATCAGGTCGCTTAGTGCGTTATAGAATGCGGTGACGTCATACGTCAGATGCAGTTTGGGTGAATTGAATATGGCGCAGCATTGTATGGCATCCATATATTCGGGTTTCAAGTGTGGACCACCCTTATAGGATTCTACTGTGCTGGCCCTGTTCAGATAGGGCGCGTCAACAAACGATCTGGAATAAGAGAGCTTAAAACTCCATAGTCCAGGCGAATAGATCAGACAGAGACGTGGGCTAAGAGCCGTCTGATCAGACTCATCGTACCGGCGTTTAAAATCATATCTGAAACCAGCGTTCAGAATCAGGTTCTGCATAAAACGGTGTTTGGTCTGGGCATATCCAGAGAGTGAAATCTCATGGCCGTATATCAGTTTGTTGGCACTTTCGGCATGTTCGACCAATATGCGGTCAAACAAGTCGCCGATAGACACATCGGCATTGTAGAGATTGAAGTACTCATATTGCACACCTAATAGTAAATCACCATTGCCTAGTCCTCCCAGATTGTAGTTGTAACTGGCATTCATGTTGATGCCAAATGTATAGTCATTCCATTTGGGCCGTTGATAGACACCGGTGCGTAGAGAAATCGTGTCGAGCAACTCAACTTCCGGGAGCGGCAGTTTCAGTGTGAAAGGCAGACTGTCGGCAACTACATCGTAGTCGCGATATTCGTCAAGGTCAAAATAGCCGGCGAAAGTTAAGTCCCAGTCTTTGATTGTGGTGCGATATTCCAATTCGTTGCTCCATACCTTCCTGCCGCGTCCGGGCTTCTGTCCGTCGAATATGCGATAATTATCGTATGAATAAGGGGCAGACATGCCTGAGGCTGTAAAGGTGAATGGCGATTGCATTTTGCTATACCGGTGATTCGTAAGGAATTTCCAGTGATTATTCAATCTTACCGTTACACCCATATCATAGGATGGAATTTGGTTGAACCCTTGAAGATAGACGTGTCCATCTGTGGGTATCACTCTCCAGACCCCAGTCGCATCGGCAGGATAATCAATCTCTTGTCCATCAGAAGAATAGAGCGATGCCCATGTCATAATGTCAAGTCCCGATTTGGTGAGGCCAAACAAAGCGTTAGCATGATAGGTAGAGAAACTTCCGTATTTGCCACTGATGTCTAATCCGTCGACATTACTACCTTGCTTTGTTATGATATTGACTACTGCTGTCAAGGCCACATTGCCATAGAGTGACGATGCTGGTCCTCGTAGCACCTCAATCTGCTTGATTTTCTTTAGGCTGACGGCATAATCAGGCGCAAAGGCATTAGTAGAACGTGCATTTAACCGATGTCCATCGAGCATGACCATTATCTTTTCCTGTCTTGATGAATAGATGCCATGCATGGCAAGGTTAAACTCGCCCGTACCCTCAACTATATTCATGCCTGGTACATAGGTTGCCAGAACGTCACGCAGGTTGTCGGCTCCGCAGTCTGCAATCATTTGTTCGGTGATCAGCGTCACAGGCACAGGCACCTCTTCCATCGACTCTTCCCTGCTCGAAGCAGTGGTGAATGTAATTTCTTTACCGTTTTTCAGACGATTGATGATGTCTTCAAATCTAGCGGGATCCTGAACCGAGGTGTAATAAGGGTTCTCCTTTAGCAGCAGCAACGCATATTTCTCAGTAGTCTCCAGTTCATCCAGTCCCAGAGAACAGAGTGCCAAAAGACGGTAGGCGCCTTGTCTGACAGTTCCTCTAAACTGGTTGAGATGAGCGGTTAACAGTTCCTGTGCCTGTTCGATACGGCCTGCCTGATAGTCACTCTCTGCCTGTGCAAATATCAGCCTGCTGGCACTCGTTCCCGTATCTGTCACTGCCAACGGCCTTTCCTGCGCTACGGCTGGTAGTGTCATTGCCCATAATAATAATATGTATAGGCTTCTCATCGTTTGGCGGGTATGGTGAATATGAACGTAGCTCCCTGGCCTTCTGACGACTCAAATGTCAGTTTACCGCCATGCCTGTTCTCGATAATATCAAGCGTAATGGCCATTCCAAGACCCGTACCCTCACCGATGGGCTTGGTGGTGTAGAATGTCTCAAACAATCGTTTCTTGGTCTCCTCGCTCATGCCTTCACCATTGTCCTGCAACTTGATGACAATGTTCCCATCGTGAAATTCAACGCTGACATTTACTTCTGGGTGATAATCTTCAGGTGCTGTCTGCGCTTTCTTCCAGACTGCATAGCAGGCATTGTTCATCACATTCAGCACGGCGCGGCTCAGATCTTGTGGTATGACCATCGCCTTAGGAATGTCAGCATACTGCTCATGGATGGTGATATTGAAGCCTTTATGGTTGGCACGCATGGCATGATAGGAGAGCCAAACGTACTCTTTTACAAGGTGACAGATATCAGTTGGCAGGAATTCACCGTCCTTTCCCCGCGAAACGAGCAAGATGCCTTGTATGATACTGATAGCACGCTCACCATGCTCCGAAATCTTCGACATGTTTTCCCTCAGGTCGGCCACAATGTCGTCGAGATCCTCGCGATCGTCTTCCGGCAACTTGTCCTCGTTGTCGGCTACAATCTCTTCGAGGTCTTTGAGAAGTTTATCCGATATCTTACTGAAGTTGATCACAAAGTTCAGCGGATTCTGTATCTCATGGGCAATACCCGCGCTGAGAATACCCAACGATGCCAGTTTCTCCTGTTTCTTGAGTTGCTCCTTGAGCTGTTCAATCTGTTCCACCTGTTCCATAGCGCTATGCTTTATTGATGGGTAATGGTAATGTAAAGGTAAACTCACTATATTCGTCCTTTACAGACTTGGCGTGTATGTCACCACCGTGATTCTGTATGATTTCACGACTCAGATAAAGTCCCACACCAGATGCTTCGCCAGTGGTCTTCGTTGTGAAGAATGGGTCGAATATCTTGTCGATAATCGTGTCTTCAATGCCGATGCCATTATCGTGGATAGTCACCTGAATGTGGTCTGCTGCTGGTTTCACACTGAGGCTGACGGTTGGTGTGAAGTCTTTTTGGCGTTGGGCTTTCTTCACGATGGCGTAGATGGCGTTGCCCAGTAGACTCATGATGGTCTTGCTCAGCTGTTCGGCATTTCCGTCGATGGTCAGCTCACCGTCAGGACAGTCGACAATCACCTGAATGCCATACTGTGAGATGTCGTTCTTATAATACTCTTGAAGCATTTTCTCATCCTGTCTGACGACGGCTGTGAGGTTCATCGGCACGATGCCGCCACTGCGGTCTTTCAGCATCTCTTCCATCGCTTTTAGCGTGCGGGTAGTGTTCTGCCCATGTTCACCTACTTTCTGAAGGTTGCCCTCGAGCATACCCAGCACGTCGACGGTATCCTCGTAGTTCTCAGGATCCATCTTCTCCTTGTCGTCATTGATGTTGGCTTCGATGTCTTTCACTAGACCTTCAGAGAGCTTGGCGAAGTTGTTGATGTAGTTCAGCGGGTTCAGAATACGGTCGATCAGTCCCTGCGTCAGTTTACCCACAGTGGCCATCTTTTCCTGACGGATCAGCTCGTGCTGGGCTTCACCCAGTTCTTGAAGGGCGGTCTCCAGACGATTCGACTTCTCTTCGATTTCGTCTTTCTGTTTCACAACCTCTGCAGTACGCTCTTTTACCACTTTCTCCAGTTGTATCTTATCTTTCTCGAGTTGTCGCAGCCTCAGCTGGATAATCATGTAGACGATGGCAACCAAAATGAGGGTATATAACAGAAACATGTACCATTGCTTATAAAAGGGCGGTGTGATGTAAAACTTTATACTGACGATTTCTGACTGTCGGTTCATTGCATCGCGAGCCTGCACATAGAAGGTATGGGAGTAGTCGAGTATATTGTTGAACGTGGCGTGGGTAGTAGTTGACCATGCACTCCAGTTATTATTGTCCATCCGATATCTATAGAGTGTTTTTCCCACGATGGGGGTATAGTTCAACGAGAAGGTAAACGTCAGGTCGTCATCCGAGTATTTCAGGTCTTGCAATTTGTCGGGCATCGTGCCGAATCCGCCCCATAGCACGCTGTCGCCGTTTAAGACCACCGAACGGATAAAGAGCTGCGGCTGGACATCGAGCATCGGATCCTTCACCCGTGTGTCGATTACTGTCAGACCGTTATCACTGCCCAGCCATATCTGATCGTCGTTGACAAACAGCGCGCGGATGATGGTCTCGTGCAGGGGGAATAGCAGTAACTCCATATCTCCCAGCCGCTTGCCATCCTTCCAACGGTAGAGAGCCTTCCCCTCGTTGTTCGTAAGCCAAGTGACACCTTTGTCGTCGGCAAACGAGTAGAGAGGGTAGGGGAAAGGCTTTGTGTCGTCGGCATCGACCACTGTCACCTTATTGCCCGTTACCACGATGGTTGACACAGTCTCGGCCATTTCGCCTGAACGGTAATGCGTGAACATCTGGTCGTCTTTCTTCTTCGACCATATCATCCCGTAGAGGCTTTGTAGCCAGATGGTACCTTCGCTATCCTTCACAATTTTCCTTACATTCTCCAGTCTGGAGATTTTCTTCCGTTGCTTACCGTCGGCGCTTATGAGGTATACACCATCCTGTTCTCCGCAGTAGATGTTCTGCCCGTCTTCCATCAGGGCCGTCGTCGTGCGTATCGACAATTGTCTGGCCGTGCCGTTGGGTAATAGCCTGAACACACCCTCTGCCGTAGCGGCCAATAGTCCTTTGTCGGTATTCTTCAGATCCCAACAGGCATAATCCACGTTATTCACATGCTCGAACTGCCGGCCGTTGAGGCGGTACAGACCGTTGTCGGTGCCCACGTAAATAGTGCCGTTGGCCTTTTCTATCGACAGCACTTCGCCGTCGAGTCCTTCATGCTGCGTAAACCGTGAATAGGCCGATGGTACCTGTATGGCGAAGATACCCTTCGTTGTAGCTCCCCATAGGTGGCCTTGACCGTCGTAGGAGGTATACGACACGTTGTTTGAACAGAGGCCGTTTTTGTCGGTGATGCTGAAACTACTGCTGGTTTTCTCATTGGCAATTCTCATGCCATTGCTCTTGGGCAGAATCGCCAGCAGTCCATTACCTAATTCTTCGGTCTTCACCGTATCGTTTTTGACCAGGTCTTTACTTCCCTTCTCGATGGCATCGACATCAACCACGTCCATCATACCGATCTTCATGAGGTTCTTGTCAATTGACTTCACCTCCTTTACCTTGTTGTCGTCAACCTCATAGATAGCGCCGGTACTGACGATAAACTGCAGTTTGGTTCCCTTCTCGTAGATCTCGCTCACTTCGCCTATGAAGAGTTCTGGCTCACCGACTCTCTTGATATTCAGCTTGCCATTGTTTTCTACAACCACCTTACCGAAATAGTTGTAGCCGCCCACCCAAATCACATCGTTTGACGCTTTGTATACCACGGTGACACGTGTGATGCCTGGTGTACGTATGATTCGCCACTGGGCATGGTCATAATACATTAGTCCCTCGAAGTTGGCTACCAGGATATTGCCTTTTTCATCAGTCTCGATGTCGAAGTTTATGTTGTTACCATGATACTCCTCCGGCATGTAGTTGCGGATAAAGGGTATGCCCTGGGCGGAGGCGGATAAAGGCAAAAGGGTAAAAAGGTAAACAGGTAAAAGCCTTTTCACCAGATTGTTGGTTATTTGGATAATTTTAGATTTCATCTTTACCTTTTTACTTTTTTACTTTTCCACGAATTTCTCATATGGTACATTCGGACCGATATAGTAGTTCCATTCTTCTGTTGTCAGGTTGCGCTTCAGCTTCTTCTTCATGGCGTCCACCATCTTGTTGATACTGATGTTCACTGCCGTCAGGTTGCCCTTTGCGTCACACATCCACACGGTCTCTTTTGTCGAGTCGAGTTGGAAATTCATAATCCAGTTATTGGTTTGCAACAAGGTCATAGGCTCAATCTTCTCGCTATCGCTGATCCACAGGTTCACGCTGCCGTCGTAGCTCGAGGAAATGAGGCGTCGGCCGTTCATTTTCATCTTTGAGATGCGCGAGCGGTGACCTACTAGTTTCTGGATCCTTCCGTTCTTGTCTTTTAGCCAGATAGTGCCGTCGCTCATGCCGTAGGCCTCCATTCCCGTGTTCTTCGATTCGCAATAGGCCGTCACGCTGCCTTCCACAGGCACCTGTTCTGTAGAGATGTCGGTTAATCCTGAAACCTGGTGCATCTTCCCCTGATCGTCGAACAATAACGGCAGACTGTTCCGTCTTGCTCCCATGGTAAACTTAAAGGGCAACTGTTTGACGGAGATAATGATGTTACGCTTCATGTCAAGCAGCCCGATGCCCGTTTCCCCGATAATCAGCAGGTTGCTTCCATTGACGTCGTGTATGCGCATCGGGTGTTCAATGCCTTCAAGAGCAATTACCTTTGGTGTCATGTTTTGCTGGGTAATGACCACTAAATGGCCCGTACGACTGGCGACATAGATATTACCCGTGTTTTTCTCCACGTACACATCGCGGAAGTCATAATTAGGATTATTGAAGAGAATAGTATTTTTCAGTTGGTTGCCCTGTCGCTCGCTTAACAGTATTTCGCCGTAGTTGCTCACGCTCACCACCTTGTTGTCCTCGTTGGGCATAAATTCCACGTTGGTTACCACACCCGCATGCTCTGCCCACACGTTGATACTCTGGCTTGAGCGCATCAGCGACTGCAGCACAGCAGGGTAATAGATATCGCCTTTATAGCGCTGGGTATAGAGATACGATGCGTAGCTCAACAAATCGGCCACTTCGTCGTTGCCTGCCTGATACTGGATGGTGGAGATTGAGCCGAGCGAACGTCCCAAGGCGATATAACTTAGTGTGTCGGCCATACGTTTTGAGAATTCTGCTTGTATACGCTGGTGTTCTGCCATCTGTCGTTGGGCTTCAGCTACTTCCGATGCCTCGAGGGCTTTCTTCTCTGATGCTACGGCGTTTCTCTCGGCAATGAGGGCGTTCTGCCGTTCCACTTCCGAACGCAGGCGCATCTCGTTGGCGATGCGTGTCTGCTGCAGGGCTTCCTCTCGTTTCTCGTCAGATATCTTGCGCTGCTCATTGGCAATATCCTCCATTTGGGCACTCACGCTTCTATCAATGACAGAACGCATCTCGTGCTGTTTCAAAATGGCCAGTTGCTGCTGCAGGTCCTCCACTTTCTGATGCTCTGCCTTCCATTTCATGTAGCCAACAGCCGTCGTGCCTGCCAGCAACACTCCCAAGCTATATGCTATGATTTCCCGTTTCTTCACAGTCGTTTGATAGAAAGTAGCGTAATGTCGTCACTCTGTTCTGCGCCATCGGAAAACGACTTCACATCGGCCTTGATCTTGTCAATCATTTCCTGGCACGTCGGCTGCGACATATTACTCAGCGTCTGCTCCAGACGTTTTTCCGTGAACTCTTCCTCACTGGGATTGATGGCTTCCGTCACACCGTCGGTGTAGAGTAGGAGGGTGTCGCCGTGTTCCAGCTGGAGGGTTGTCTCCTGGTATTCAAAGTCGCCGAAAATACCGATGGCCATGTTCACCGTCACAGGCAATTTCTCCACGGTGCCGTTCTGTTTCAGCACATAGGGTGGGTTATGGCCCGCATTGGTGTATTTGATCTCGCCGGTCTGGATGTTATAGATACCGTAGAATACGGTCACAAACATGTTATTCACGGATTCTTTCTCCAACAGACCGTTCGAATAGGTGATACATTCCGAGGGACTGACACCTCTGATACCCGTCGCGCGGATCAGTGTCCGGCTCACGGCCATGAAGATCGCGGCAGGGACACCCTTGCCGCTAACGTCGGCTATTACAAAACCGATATGGTCATCGTCGATGCGGAAGAAGTCGTAGAAATCGCCGCCCACGTCCTTGGCAGCATTCATTGAGGCGGCAATATCCATCTGACTGGCATTCTCGGGGAATGGCGGGAAGATTCTCGGCAGGATGGCCTGCTGTATCTCGCGGGCTACAGCCAGATCGCCCTTGATCGACTCCAACTGGTTGTGCTCCTTCTGCATCTGCTTGATATAGGAAATCTGCTCAATAGCCTTCTCAATGGTCACGCTCAGGTCATCGAGGTCGATGGGTTTCGTGGCAAAGTCGAAAGCACCGTTGTTCATCGCCTGACGGATATTGCCCATGTCGCCATAGGCTGACACCATGATGCACTTCAAGGCCGGATTCTGCATCTCGTTGATCTTGGTCAGCAGCGTCAGACCGTCCATCTCGGGCATGTTAATATCACTGAGGATAATGTCGAAATCTTTCTCCTTGAGGAGCATGGTCAAAGCCTCCAGGCCATTGTGGGCAAACTTGAACTCATATTCTCCTTTCCTGATCTGTCTCCGGAAATACTGGGTCAACAGCAATTCGAGATCGATCTCATCGTCTACACTAAGTATTTTTACTGGCATATTATTGTTAATATTGTATTAATGATCGTTTCAACGGTGCAAATATACAACAATTATTTGAAATTACAAAAGTATATGCTTTTTTTTTGCAAAATGTTTTGCAGATTGTCATATTATTCCTACCTTTGCAGCCGGAATTATATATAATATCTAATTTGGTACCACAAAACAATTTAAAGTAATGAAAGTAATGAGATTTTGGATGAATGCCGCTATCCTGACCGTATGCGGCGTAATGAACACCGTGTTGACATCGTGCGGCAAAGCACTAATCCTTGTCGAGATCATCACCACTGTTGGCGCTTCGGCCTTCGACTGATATATAAAACAAAAAAATACTCGAAATCGTAGTTTGTTTCGTGGTTTTTTATTACCTTTGTCCACCAAAATGGCAGTATTACACATTTTCAACCCAGAACATGACATTGCTTTGGCCGCGAACCTCAGCAATTTCACCGCTCCTCATGCCGGACGTCAGTTGCGTCATGACCTGGGGTATCTGCCTGCTATCTGGGCAGACGATGATGACTATGTGCTTGTGGAAAATGTAGAAGATGCCCAGCGGGACTTTGCACGTGTGATGCATCGGAAGTTCGAGCGGTTCGTGGACAAGTATCAGATTTCTAAACTTAATATGACGCATATAGAGCCGTGGGGATGGGATCTGGCGCTGCGAAGTTTCTTGATGAGATATGGCGTCGAGGCCGTGCCCACGGAAGATGAGATCGCTGAGATACGCGACTTGTCGCATCGCAAGTATGCGGTGGATCTGTTGAGAGAACTGATGTTTGAAGGTTGTACTGGTGAGTCGTGCCTAGCTGATACAATAACCGAGGTGCAGCAAGCCCTGAGGAATCGTCAGCGAATTGTGGTCAAGGCCCCTTGGAGCAGTAGTGGAAGAGGTATCCGATTTATTGACAACGAGATGAATGATTACCAGCGGCGATGGATACAGAATGTGACGGCCGCTCAGGGATGCGTGGTTATAGAGACTTATTGCCATAAGGTGAAGGACTTCGGTATGGAGTTTGAAAGCGATGGCAAGGGGCTGGTTCGCTATTTGGGGCTCTCGCTCTTCCATACACAGAATGGTGCCTATGCAGGAAATGTCCTTGCTTCTGAAGAAGAAAAGTGCGAAATGATAAACCGCTATGTATCAGAAGATTTATTAAGAATCGTTCGAGAGAAGATTTGTGATTATCTTGGTGTACTTTACAAAGGAAGATTTGTGGGGTCTTTCGGCGTGGATATGATGGTGGTACGCGGCGATGACCAACAGCACTTCCTGCTGAATCCCTGCGTGGAAATCAATCTCCGCCGTACGATGGGACATGTGGCGCTGGCATTGTCTGGTCAGGTTGCGTCAGACCATGTGATGCAGGTAGAATATTCTGACAATACATACAAACTAAAGCTCAAACAAATATGAGAAAACTAATCTTCTTAACTGTCGCTTTGCCGCTGATGGCAAGTGCGCAAACAAACTACAGATCTCAGGTATGGTCGCCTGACAATGGCGACGGAACGTATAAGAATCCTGTGATTAATGCCGATTATTCTGATCCCGATGTCTGCGTTGGTCCCAGTGGCGAGGATTATTATATGACGGCCTCATCGTTTAACTGTGTGCCAGGTCTACCAATCCTGCATTCGAAGGATCTGGTGAATTGGGAGATTATCGGTCATGCCTTGAAGTCGCTATATACGGACGATGCTGAGTTGGAGCAGCATTTCAGTATTCCTCAGCATGGAGCTGGCGTTTGGGCGCCGAGTATCCGCTATCATAATGGTGAGTACTATATTTATTGGGGGGATCCCGATTATGGCGTGTATATGGTAAAGACCAAGGATCTTGCCGGTGAGTGGGAGAATCCCGTCTGCGTGATCCGAGGTCAAGGCTATATTGACACGACACCGCTTTGGGATGAGGACGGTCGCTGCTATTTGGTAAATGGTTGGGCTAATTCGCGTTCAAAATTCGCCAGCGTGCTGACTGTGCGTGAGTTGTCGGCAGATGGTACGAAGGCCATCGGGCAGCCAGTGATCGTTTTTGATGGTAACGGTACGGAGAACCGTACTTGTGAAGGACCGAAATTCTATAAACGCGATGGCTGGTATTGGATTATGTGTCCGGCGGGCGGTGTGCCCACAGGTTTTCAGTTGGCCATGCGCTCAAAGTCACCCTATGGGCCCTATGAACATAAGATTGTGCTGGCACAAGGCCAGACGACTATCAATGGCCCGCATCAGGGCGGATGGGTACATACAAAATATGGCGAGGACTGGTTCCTGCACTTCCAGGATAAGGAGGCTTATGGTCGCGTGGTACATTTGAATCCCGTCGACTGGTCTACTGGTTGGCCCATCATGGGCAAGAAGGGAGAACCTGTGATAACTTATCGGAAGCCCAAATCTTCAAATACTTCCATTATTAATCCTGTGGAGAGCGATGAGTTTAATGCGCCTGTGATGGGTAAGCAGTGGCAATGGCATGCGAACTATGATGAGAAATTCGGCGTTCCAACGGCTTTTGGAACGTTCCGCATCTATACTTACAAACTCTCTCAGAATTGGAAGAACTTCTGGGAGGTGCCTAATCTGCTGCTCCAGAAGACACCGGCAGACGAATTCATGGTGACTACGAAACTCCGCATGACATCGAAGGCTGATGGACAGTTCGGTGGGTTAATCATGATGGGCCTCGACTATTCAGCCCTCGTGGTACGCCGTATCGGACAGGAATTCCAGTTGGTTCAGATGACCTGTATCGCTGCAGACAAGAGCAAGCCCCAGACAGAGGAGATCCTCGCCACGTTGAAACCGACGGCCATTGATAAGATTGACTATAAGACCGGTATCCACGAAGATATCTATTTGCGTCTGAAGGTAAAGGAGTCGAAAGTGCAGTTTGCTTGGAGTCAGAATGGCAAAAAATATACTGACTGCGGTCAGGAGTTCAAGATGAAGGAGGGTAAGTGGATTGGTGCAAAGTTCGGCTTTGTTGCCGCAGAAACCGATCCTAAATGTGACCGCGGCTGGGTGGATGCCGACTGGATCAGGGTGACGAAGTAAGACGGATAATGTAAGATGGATGATGTATGAGATATTTTGTCACATTGAGTTATGACGGAACGCGGTATCATGGTTGGCAGATACAGCCAAATGGCGTGTCGGTGCAGGAGAAGTTGCAGGAAGCGCTGTCGACGTTGCTGCGAGAACCGGTGACGGTGACGGGCGCGGGGAGAACCGATGCCGGGGTACATGCGAGGATGATGGTGGCGCACTTTGATTTACCAACGTGGCATGATGGTATACCCGACGGGAAGCAGTTGGCGTATAAGCTAAACAGACTGTTGCCGTATGATATTGCAGTCAGCAAGGTGGAGGCGGTGAGTGATGACATGCATGCCCGCTTTTCGGCCAAGTCGCGCATGTACCGTTATTATATACATACGACGAAAGATCCCTTCCAGAAGGCTTATTCCTGTGAGATTCACTATCCGCTGGACTTCGGAAGAATGAATGAGACGGCTCAACTGTTGATGACCTATGAGGATTTTGGGGCTTTCTGCAAGAGTGGGGCAGATGTGAAGACCACCCTCTGCAACGTGACGAAGGCGGAGTGGGTGCAGACTTCGGCGACTACCTGGTATTTCGAGATCCGAGCCAATCGTTTCCTCCGTAACATGGTTCGTGCGGTGGTGGGTACGCTGATTGAAGTAGGACGGGGACGTCTGTCGCTGGAGGACTTTAAGCTGGTGATCGAAGGTAAGCAGCGTTCGGATGCTGGCGAGTCTATGCCCGGCAATGCACTTTTCTTAGAAGACATAGTCTATTAAATATGTGGTTAATATTAGCATTTATGTCGGCAGCGCTTCTTGGCTGCTATGATTCATTTAAGAAACAGGCGTTGAAGAGTAATGCGGTGATTCCCGTGTTGTTTCTTAATACCTTGTTTTCCTCACTCATTTTCCTGCCATTCATCGTGATGAGTGGTATGTCGGATACGCTCGATGGCGGTATCTTCCATGTGGAAAGCGGCGGCTGGGAGATGCACAAGTATATTGTTCTGAAGGCGGTGATTGTCTTGTCGAGTTGGATTCTCGGCTATTTCGGTATGAAACATCTGCCCTTAACCATCGTAGGTCCTATCAATGCCACACGTCCGGTGATGGTACTGGTGGGTGCATTGATGGTATTTGGTGAACGTCTGAACATCTGGCAATGGATCGGTGTGCTATTGGCGGTGGCTTCATTCCTTTTACTTAGTAGAAGCGGCAAGAAAGAGGGCATCGACTTTAAGCACGACAACTGGATCTATATGATTGTGGGTGCTGCTGCTCTCGGAGCGCTGAGCGGACTCTATGATAAATATCTGATGGCACCTGTGGAAAGCGGGGGCGTTGGACTCGACCGTATGATGGTGCAATCGTGGTACAATATTTATCAGTGCGCCATGATGGGTCTGATGCTGTGGCTTCTCTGGTGGCCAAAACACGAGGAAACAACACCGTTCCACTGGTCGTGGTCTATCCTCGGTGTCAGTCTCTTTCTTTCGGCAGCCGATTTCATGTATTTCTATTCCCTGAGTCTGCCTGATGCGATGATCAGCATTGTGTCGATGATCCGACGCGGCAGTGTGGTGGTGAGTTTTATGTTCGGGGCTATGTTTTTCCACGAAAAGAACCTCAAGGCCAAAGCCTTTGATCTTGCATTGGTGCTCTTAGGTATGGTGTTTTTGTATATAGGGAGTCAGTAGACAGGAGTCAGTTGCGATAGATCCATGAGAGCAGGGCGTTGATCCAACGGATAGAACAACGGAACCATCGGACCGTGCTGACAGGTTTTCCGCCGAAACTGAGGATGAACTCACGGAAGGAGTTTTTGCGGAAAGGCAGACCGACATCCATGAAATTGATATGATTAAAGTTGTTCTCGTAGGCGTATTTTATGGTGTGCCAGATGGTCAGTGTGTCAGGATGCAACATGACGTATGTCTTACGTCGGAAAGCCGCATACCACAAGAAAGCATCGCCCTGACTATACACGCAGGCAGAACAGCCAATGACATGCTGCTGGTATTTGGTAATAAAGAGCCGACAAGAATCGGTCTTCGCAGCTTCTAAGAAGAATTGGTTGTCGGGGATATATCGTTTCGGCTTGAACCAGTGGTGCTGACGTAATAATTGGGTGAAGGCCTTGAAGTCCTCGTCGTTCGCCACTTCGCCGGTGGTCACACCTCGGGCATATGCATTGTCAATACGCTGTTGCATCTTCTCGTTGATACGTTCTTCTGGCAGACGGCTGTGAAGAGAATTGTGAATACTCATCCAGTGCACAGGGAAATAACCTTGTTGACGGAACCATTTGTGAGCGAATGTCTTCTGTGTAAGGTGGCTGAATTCGATATAAAGTGTCTTATTGCTCATTTTTTTAGTGATGGCTTGAAGCATCTCACCAAAAAGGTCTTCTTTGCGCCACTCGCTCTGCGCGTATTCACCTTCACCCATCACCCGGCAATGCATAAAGAAATAAGGGGGGAGGATAGAGGCGCGGTAACGTACAATCGCAAGCAGTTGGCTCTGTATGTTGCCTGATTCATCGGTACAGACGACCATATAAGGTTTCATCCTTGGCGTTTTCGCACTGATGGCGAACAACTCTCGGCTATGGAAGAAATTGTCGTCGCTGACGGCGGGCAAATCTTCCAGACGGGTAAAGATGGTCGTTGTTATACCTTTCATGCCGCAAAAATACAAAAAAATTAGACATAATGATAATAAGAACACATTTTTTTCTGTTTCTTTGTTCTTTTGTCTAAAAAAATAAGTAACTTTGCGCAAAAATTAAGGAATAATCGTATGACAGATTTCAAAGATTTGGCGCAATTGCGTCGCAGTCACCGCAAGTTTACAGAACAGGAAATTGATGGTGATGATCTTAAACTGATTCTTCGTGCAGGCCTGATGGCACCCACATCGAAAGGACAGAGGGCCTGGCAGTTCGTAGTTGTCGATGATAAGTTGGATCTCGAGAAACTTTCTGATGCCAAGAACCTCGGCGGGCAGTTTCTGAAAGGCGCTCCTGTAGCTATCGTCGTGTTAGGCGATCCGATGCAGAATGACTGTTGGATAGAGGATGGCGCTATTGCTGCTATTTCCATGCAATATCAGGCTGAGGAACTGGGCTTGGGTTCCTGTTGGATTCAGATGCGTGGACGAGGCCTCGACGATGGGACTACGTCTGACACAGTGATTCGTGGTGTGCTTGATATTCCCGATAATCTGAACTGTCTCTGTATTCTCGCCATCGGATATAAAGCCGATGAAAGGAAACCACAGAACGAGGATAAGTTGAAGTGGGAGAATGTGCATCTGAACAAGTTCAGGAGTGAATAGTTATGATTAGTCATGATTAACTACGATTTGAAAAAAATCAAGGCCATCATCTTCGATATTGATGGTGTGCTGAGTGCAGAAACCATCACGTTGTCGTTGGATGGTGTGCCTCTGCGTACAGTAAACATCAAGGATGGTTATGCCATCCAGCTGGCCATGAAACTCGGACTTCGCATCGCTATTATGACGGGTGCCAATGTGTCGAGCATCTGCCGGCGTTATGAGGGTCTGGGCGTTGAGGATATCTACGTGGGCTGTGCCGTGAAGATCAAGGCCTACGATGCATTTTTGAAACAATATGGTCTGAATGACTATGAAATAATGTATATGGGTGACGATATCCCCGATTTGCAGGTTATGCGCCGTGTGGGCTGTCCTGTCTGTCCCAAGGATGCCTGTCCGGAAATCAAAGAGGCCAGTGTTTATGTCAGCGATCATTTAGGCGGTCATGGCTGTGGCCGTGATGTGATTGAGCAGACACTTCGTGCTCATGGAAAGTGGGTGATGGATGAGAAAGCCTTCGGATGGTAATATAAATGATATATTGATAAATGATAAATGATAAATATCATATCATTTTAGCGAGTAATTCGCCGAGGAGACGAGAATTGCTGAGTGGGCTGGATCTCGACTTTGAGGTGAAGGTGCTGCCGGATATCGAAGAGAACTATCCGGAAACGTTGCCCATAAAGGATATCCCTGTTTATATCGCAACAGAGAAGTCGGCTGCTTATAAGGATTTGATGTCTGAACATGATTTGATTATCACGGCAGATACGGTGGTGGTCTTGGGGGATGAGGTGCTTGGTAAGCCTGAGAGCCTGGACGATGCCAAGCGGATGTTGCGTGAGTTAAGCGGACATACGCATCAGGTGATTACGGGTGTTTCTTTGATGACACGTACCCGTCAACGTAGTTTCTCTGTGACGACCGATGTGACTTTCAAGGAACTTGCTGAAGCAGAGATAGACTATTATGTAGAAAACTATCAGCCGCTGGACAAAGCTGGTGCCTATGGCATCCAGGAATGGATAGGTTATATTGGCGTAACGAGCTTGAGTGGCAGCTATTTTAATGTCATGGGCTTGCCCGTGCAGCGTATCTATAATGAATTAAAGTATTTTTAAACATAACGATTATGTGTGGAATTGTAGGATATATTGGAAATAAGGAGGCTTTCCCCATTCTGATCAAAGGCCTTCGCAGATTGGAGTATCGTGGCTATGACTCTGCGGGTGTGGCTCTGATCAATGCTGATGGAGAGTTGAATGTCTATAAGGCAAAGGGCAAGGTGGATAACCTTTGCGAATATTGTAATGATAAGGATGTGAGTGGTACCATCGGTATCGCCCATACGCGTTGGGCAACACATGGTGAACCCTCATCGAGGAATGCCCACCCTCATTACTCGCAGTCGCACAACCTGGCCATTATCCACAACGGCATTATCGAGAATTATGCCGATATCAAGGAGAAACTGAAGGCTAAGGGCGTACAGTTCATTAGCGATACCGATACCGAAGTGCTGGTACAGTTGATTGAGTATGTAATGGTGAAGAAAAACCTCACGCTGCTGGAGGCTGTTCAGGTGGCTCTCTATCAGGTGATCGGAGCTTATGCCATAGCTGTTCTCGACAAGCGCAATCCCAATGAAATCGTGGCTGCCCGTAAGCAAAGTCCGTTAGTAGTGGGTATCGGCGACGGCGAGTTCTTCATTGGTTCCGACGCCAGTCCGATTGTGGAATATACCGACAAGGTGGTCTATCTGGAAGACGGTAATATCGCTGTCATCAAACGCGGTGAGGAAATGCATGTGATGAGTATCCTCGGCGAAGAACAGGAACTGAAGGTCAAAACAGTCGATATTGATCTCGGCCAGATAGAAAAGGGTGGTTATCCGCACTTTATGTTGAAAGAGATCTTCGAACAGCCGGAATGCCTGACGAATTGTATGAGAGGACGTGTGAACATTGAAGCTGACCACGTCACCCTTTCGGCGTTGATTGATTACCGTCGACAGATGTTAGAGGCGAAACGCGTCATCATTGTGGCTTGTGGAACCTCCTGGCATGCAGGTCTGATTGGTAAGCAGATGATTGAATCTTTCTGTCGCCTGCCTGTAGAAGTGGAGTATGCCTCGGAGTTCAGATACAGGAATCCTGTGGTCGGCAAGGGTGATGTGGTGATTGCTATCTCGCAGAGTGGAGAAACAGCCGACACCTTAGCTGCCGTACAGCTGGCCAAGAATCGCGGTGCTTTCATCTATGGCATCTGTAATGCCATCGGTAGCAGTATCCCCAGAGTAACGGATACGGGTACGTATATACACGTGGGACCAGAGATCGGAGTCGCCTCAACAAAAGCCTTTACTGGTCAGGTGACGGTACTCACGATGATTGCTTTGGCCATGGGTGAGGCAAAGGGTACCATCGATCGTGACGACTATCTGAAGGTAGTAAAAGGCCTGAGCGAGATTCCTGTGAAGATACGCGAGGTACTGCAGTCGAATGAGAAAGTGGCCGATCTTTCGCGTACCTTTACATATGCCCATAATTTTCTCTATTTAGGTCGTGGTTACTCCTATCCAGTCGCCCTTGAGGGTGCACTGAAACTGAAAGAAATTTCGTATATCCATGCAGAAGGCTATCCCGCTGCAGAGATGAAGCATGGTCCGATTGCCCTTATCGACTCCGACATGCCTGTGGTGGTGATTGCAACGCATAATGCGATGTACGAGAAGGTGCTGTCGAACATTCAAGAGATCAAAGCGCGTCAGGGTAGGGTAATTGCGCTTGTCTCGAAAGGCGACGATACCATCGCAAGGATTGCCGATGAAGTAATCGAATTGCCCGATGTGTTGGAGTGCCTGGAACCCTTGGTGGCTACCATCCCCTTGCAGTTGCTGGCCTATCATGTGGCAGTATGCAAAGGAAAGAATGTTGACCAGCCCAGAAATCTCGCAAAAAGCGTTACTGTAGAGTAAAATCGGCCAAAAATAGCCCGAAAACAGTCAAAAGTTAAAAAAAATGGTGCAATAATTTGGATATTTCGAATTATTGCACTATTTTTGCATTCGAAACAGTAAATAAACTGCTACTACATGGCTGAGTCTTTGGTATCTAATATAAATCGAAGTGACTATAAGATTCTTATTGTCGACGACGTGATGAGCAATGTCTTGTTGCTCAAAATCCTTCTTTCAAATGAGAAATTCCAGGTATGCACCGCCAACTGTGGTAATGCATGCATTGAGCAAGCCCGGTCACAACATCCTGACCTGATATTGCTCGACGTGATGATGCCTGATATGTCAGGATTTGATACGGCTGTCATCATGAAAAAGGATCCTGATTTGAAAGACATACCGATTATCTTCCTGACGGCTCTCAATACCCCTCAGGACTTGGTGCATGGTTTTCAGGTCGGTGCTAGCGACTTCCTGACAAAACCCTTTAACAAAGAGGAGTTGGTGATGCGTGTGATGCAGCAGATTTCACTGGTGGCTGCCAAGCGGATTATTGAGAAACAGAATGCGGAATTGAAAGCTACGCTGAACAACCGCGACAAGATGTATTCAGTGATTGCCCATGATTTGCGTTCGCCAATGGCCAGCATCCGTATGGTGCTGAACCTTGTGGTGCAGTCGTCTTCGCCAGAGACCGTCGGGCCAGAGCTGTATATGTTGCTTGACCAGGCGAATAGGGAATCAGAAGAGGTTCACGATCTGTTGGATAATCTGCTGAAATGGACGAAGAGCCAGACGGGTCGTTTGAATGTGGTATTGCAGGATCTGGATCTGGAGGATATTGTTCCGGGTGTTGTGGAGATCTTTGAGATGATTGCGCAGACGAAACATATCACGCTTGAACTGAAGAAACCCGATATTCCCTTGAAAGTGAATGCTGATAATGATATGCTGAAGACAGTGTTGCGTAACTTTATGTCGAACGCCATCAAGTTCTCGCCTGAGAATTCTACCATCCAGATAATTATGACTGCCGAGGGCGATTTCGCCAGGGTGAGTGTGAAAGATCAGGGCGTAGGTATCGCTGCCGACCGTATCGACAGCATTTTCCATAAGGGTGAGACCACTTACGGTACAGGCGGTGAGGAAGGTTCAGGCCTTGGACTCCAGCTCTGTCAGGACTTTGCCCGTAAGAATGGCGGTGACTGTTACGTAGAATCGGTTGAGGGCCAGGGATCCACCTTCAGTTTCACCGTGCCGCTAATCAAGAGTTAATGGCGACACCTATTTATATTATAGAAGAAAAGAAACTTCGCCGTAACCTCAGGCTTATCTCTGAAGTTGCGGCGAAAGCCGATATAGAGATTATACTTGCATTCAAGGCATTTGCCTTGTGGAAGACATTCCCCATTTTTCGTGAGTATATTCATGCCACTACTGCCAGCTCGCTGTCTGAGGCCCGTCTCGCTCTTGAGGAATTCGGTGCGCCAGCCCATATGTACTCGCCAGCCTATACCGACGACGAAATCGATAAGATCATCAAGTGTTCGTCGCATTTGACTTTCAACTCGCTCTCACAGTATCGCCGCTATCATAAGCGGGCGGTTGGCGTGTCATTAGGATTGAGAGTGAATCCTGAGTATTCGGAAGTAGGCACATTACTCTATAATCCTTGTGCGCCAGGCACACGTTTCGGCGTGACGGCTGACAAGTTGCCGGAACAGATGCCTGAGGATATTAAGGGTTTCCATTGCCATTGTCATTGTGAGAGTGGGGCTGATGTATTTCAGCGTACTTTGGCGCATGTTGAAGAAAAGTACGCTAAATGGTTTCCCCAGCTCAGCTGGATTAATTTCGGTGGTGGACATCTGATGACAAGAAAGGATTATGATATTGATTTGCTTATACAGCTGATGCAGGATTTTCATATGCGCTATCCATGGTTGAAGGTAATACTCGAACCCGGTAGTGCCTTTGTCTGGCAGACTGGATCGTTGGTGTCGCACGTCGTGGATATTGTAGAAGACAAGGGTATCAGAACTGCGATTCTCGATGTCAGTTTCACCTGTCATATGCCAGACTGTTTGGAAATGCCTTACTATCCTGATGTGCGCGGGGCTGAACATGTCGATATGGCCTCTTCTGATTACTCAGAGCTTTCTGAGAACTCCTGTCATCTTTACCGACTTGGCGGCAATAGTTGTCTGAGTGGCGACTACATGGGCTCTTGGCGTTTCAGTCATGATTTGGAAATAGGCGAAGAAGTGATTTTCGAGGATATGATTCATTATACGACCGTGAAGACAAATACTTTTAATGGTGTTACCCATCCGTCGATAGGGATGTTGCATGAAGACGGCACATTGGAGATTCTGCGCCGATTTGGCTATGAAGACTACCGTAATCGTATGGATTGACACTTCTAAAACAGCTATTTTTCGATAAAATGGCACTTTTTCAGAAAAAAAATGCCCAAAAAGTTTGTCAGTTCCAAAAAAAGCATTACCTTTGCATCCGCATTCGGGGGAATGCCTTAGAAAAGGCGGAAATAGCTCAGTTGGTAGAGCACAACCTTGCCAAGGTTGGGGTCGCGGGTCCGAGTCCCGTTTTCCGCTCCATTTATTGAACAAAAAAGAGACATTAGGGATTGGCCCTCATGTGAAATGCCCAGGTGGCGGAATTGGTAGACGCGCACGTTTCAGGTGCGTGTGCCGCGAGGCGTGCAGGTTCGAGTCCTGTTCTGGGCACTCTTTTTTATTCATTATCATTTATTGTTGGAGAGGTGGCGGAATTGGTAGACGCGCTACTTTGAGGGGGTAGTGTCAATTGCGACGTGGGAGTTCGAGTCTCCTCCTCTTCACATCTTTATTGCGGAAATAGCTCAGTTGGTAGAGCACAACCTTGCCAAGGTTGGGGTCGCGGGTCCGAGTCCCGTTTTCCGCTCTTTTATTAGGAAAACAACGAATCGTTCTTACATGAATTTATATTTAAGATATTTCGACCGTGAAACACTCGTACACACTGTCGACGAAGCTATTGCTTTTTTAAGCGAGATTGAGGAAGTGGAGATGAATCCCGTTTTGGAGGCTGATATTCGTGAATATGCAGCCAGTGAGGTTTTTTATCCTAAGCGATACAAGGTTCGTCCACGTGTCTATTTTATTATCATTAAGACCGAAGCAGAGACTATGCAAGATTTCAAGGACAAGAAAGCCGTACATAATACAGCAGCATTGGTGAATCCTTCCAAGATCGCTACGCCTGCTTTAGTCCGTTTGAACGAAGAGCGTCCAGGATGGTATGAGGGCATGATCGATTTCAAGCGTGTACTGTTGGTGCCTGGAACAGGTAAGTATCAGTATCGTGACACCCAGTTTATTGCCAATGTCAAGGCTAATTCGGGTATCGACTGCTACAATCGCATTGTCGACTATTTGCGTGAGCGTGTAGATGAGCGCAGTCAGTTCCCTTCTGCAAAAGGCAAGAATTTCAAGTTCCGCTATTTGGGTATGGCCAAATAGTTTATTTATAAACCTTTTAAAACTCTATTATTATGAACAAAGTAATGCTGATTGGAAACGTAGGACAAGATCCTGAAGTCCGTTATGTAGAGCAAGGTGTTGCTGTGGCACGTTTGCGTGTTGCCACCACTGAGCGAGGCTACACCCTCCAGAATGGTACCCAGGTGCCAGAACATACCGACTGGCACAACGTTATTCTCTGGCGTAAGTTGGCTGAGGTTGTGGAGAAATATGTGCATAAAGGCGACAAACTATATATCGAGGGTCGCATTCGTTACACCACCTATGATGACAAACAGGGCCAGCGCCGGTTTGTTACTGAGATATGGGCAGACAATATGGAAATGCTTACCCCGAAAGTGACCACTTCGACATCGGCTCCCCAACAGGAGGATCCCGCTGCACAGCCTCAGGACATAGCGGCTGAAGCACCCGGTGAACCATTGCCGTTTTAATCTTCTAAAATGGACTATCTTCAACAGATATTCAGTGAAGTAACGATCATGGCTCCCACAGCGGGAGCCATCTTCGCTATAACCTTGGCGACTATTCTTTTGCTCTTCTCCGGCTTTGCCTCCGGATCAGAGATTGCCTTTTTCTCACTGACCCCCAACGACATTAACGAACTCGAAGAAAGCAGTTCCGATAAAGACAAGCGTATCCTTGAGTTGCGCGAGGATTCTGAGCGCACTCTGGCAACCATTTTGATTGCCAACAATGTGATCAATGTGACGATTATCATGCTCTGTAACTATTTCTTCGATCACGTGGTTCACTTTGGCACCGCTGTCTGGCTCCAGTTCCTGGTCATCACCATCCTGCTTACTTTCCTGTTGTTGCTCTTTGGTGAAATTATGCCCAAGGTGTATTGCGGACAGCACGCCCTGGCCATGTGCCGTGTTTTCTGCGATAGTATCTTTTTCCTTCGTAAGCTGTTTCGCCCGTTGGCCAATCTCCTTCTGCGCTCAGGCGCTTTGGCTGGTAAGGTCGTTCAGACCGAAAACCACGTGCTGAGTGTCGATGATCTTGAACAGGCATTGGAACTCACCGATGAGGAAGATCTGAAAGACGAAAAAAATATGCTTGAGGGCATTGTGCGCTTTGGCGACGAGACGGCTAAAGAAGTGATGACGAGTCGTCAGGATATTGTCGACCTCGACTTCAAGAGCAAATTCCACGAGGTCATTAAGTGTATCGTCGAGAACAACTATTCCCGTATTCCAGTCTATCAGGATTCCATCGACAACATCCGTGGTATCCTCTATATCAAGGACCTTTTACCCCATCTCTCCAAGCCCGACACCTTCCGTTGGCAGTCGCTGATACGTCCCCCGTATTTTGTGCCTGAGACCAAGAAAATCGACGATCTGTTGCGTGAGTTCCAGGAGAACAAAGTACATATCGCCATCGTAGTCGATGAGTTCGGTGGTACCAGTGGCTTGATCACGATGGAAGATATTCTCGAGGAGATTGTAGGTGAAATCAACGATGAGTACGATGAGGAAGAAAAAAACTATGTACGCATCAATGCCAATACCTACGTCTTTGAGGGTAAGACGCTTTTGAGTGACTTCTTCAAGATCATGGATCTCGACAACGAGACCTTCGAGGAGGTAGAGGGAGATGCAGACTCACTGGCAGGCTTGCTGCTGGAAATCAAAGGCGACTTCCCTGAGCTGCATGAGCGTATTGATTACAAGAACTTCACCTTTGAGGTGACGGCCCTCGATGAGCACCGCATCTCAAAGATCAAGGTCATTGTTCACCAACCCACAGTATCATAGCCGGCGGCGTAATACCACCCGAACTTCTGGATGTATTTGTTGTCCGTTGTTTGCAGTTTCCACTGCGGCACGAACATGCTCATGCCTCCGTAATTCTCTTCATTCATTTCGAAATCCATGAAGTTCACATGATTCATCGTAGCCCAAAACTTGGCGAATTTTTTATAGACGACAGCTTTGTCGAAGGCTTGCTTCCAACTGTTGTATTCCGCCTCACTGGCATAGGTTTTGATGAAATGATTCATGTCATACAGATTCTTGTCCAGATAGTATATCAGGTTGCTCAGATCCGGATATTGCTGCAGGTTATCGGCTGCTTTCATCGACTGCAACACGGTCTTTGTAGCGGCGGCCAGTGAGACCATCTCGCTGCTCTTTACCACGACGAGAGGTACATGGTTATTGTAACTCGAAGCATATTTATCGCATATCGACTGATAAAATGACTCCTTCTCCATCATGGCGGGCACAATCTGGTCGTAGGGCGCACCAGTTCCTGGAATCTCGGCTGCAGAGCCGATGAAGTAATCGCACACATCCTTCAGTTCATAGGCGTTCTCGGCACACATCATGTTGCAGCAATCAGCGAAGATGAACTTCAGATGGGGTAGTGGCGCCAGGGCCTTTGCCAGCATGTGGATATTCATCCACTTGTCACCGGGGCCATAGTTCGACCCATTCATGTTCGTGCCGCCGTAAGCTCTCCGCCGGGCGTCAGCGGAGGCTATGGTATCGTTTCTGAAGAGCCATCCCGAAGCGTGACCCCAAAGTACCAAACCATAGTCATTGGCGGGATAGTCGGTGAAGACTCGTTTTGCCACAGCCTTCAGCGTGGTGGGATCGCAGACCACTGCTGCCGGATCCATAGGGATGGAGTCGGAGAGTTCGCCATTGCGGTAGTGCAGCAGCACAGGGTCTTGCATCGCTCTGTCGTGATAGACCACGAGATGGTTGTCACCTATATTCTTTATGCCCTGCTGGATTTCCTCCAGATCATAATGAGCATAGGAATTCAGATTGTTCTGCGCTGCCATATAGATTAGCACCGTGCGCTGGGCGATGTTTTCTTCCTCTGTACCTGGATCGTCTTTATCGCAGGCGACGAACGCCACTATTGTTAGAAATGCTATTAATAACTTTTTCATGTCTTGCAGGATTATTTGGATTCGACAGTCTCAACTATTTCATCGGGAAGAATAGCCTGAAACTTGAAATCGTTCTCGGTAATGTAGCGGACATCGTATCTGCCACCACTCTTTTCGGTATAGATTTTGCGCATCTTGACGTATTTCTTCTCAGCCTCCTTACGTGTCAGTCCGAAAGAGACGATGCATGTGCGGTGGGGCACGTTGAGCTTGTTGGTGAAATAATAGCGCAACTGATCGGAATATGATGCGCGGTCTTTCAGAAACTTGCTTTTTTTCAGGATGGTCACTTTATCCACCTCCTGAATGTCGGTGAAATAAACCACAGAGTCGGTAAAGTTGGCTACGAAGCCGAAAAGATATGCCTTGGTGGTCTCGGGTTTCTTAGCTGCGTCGGCAGGAAGAAAAATCGTCAGAACGATGGCCAGGGCGATAAACTTGAGATATTTCATTATCCTAAAAATGTTTTTAATATATGTTTCTTTGTACTGGTGCGGAGTCGGCGGATGGCCTTCTCTTTAATCTGACGGACGCGCTCGCGGGTAAGTCCGAACTTCGAGCCGATCTCTTCAAGCGTCATCTCTGGCTGGTTGATACCATAGAAAGCCTCAATCACACCACGTTCACGTTCGTTGAGTACCTTGAGGGCGTTGTTGATTTCTGCCTTCAGCGACTCCATAAGGAGCGTGCGGTCGGCCATCGGGGCATCGTCATTGATAAGCACATCAAGCAGGCTGTTGTCTTCGCCGTCAATGAAGGGCGCATCAACGGATACATGGCGGGTGTTCACACTCATGGCCTCGTCGATCTTGTCCTCTGGAAGGTCCAACGATTCGGAGATCTCCTCGACAGACGGACGGCGCTCGTTCTCCTGCTCGAACTTGTTCAACAGTTTATTGATCTTGTTCACAGAGCCTACCTGATTAAGCGGCAGACGTACGATTCTACTCTGCTCGGCAATGGCTTGGAGGATGCTCTGGCGAATCCACCACACGGCATACGAGATAAACTTGAAGCCGCGTGTCTCATCGAACTTTTCTGCAGCCTTGATCAGACCGACATTCCCCTCGTTGATGAGGTCGGGTAGGGAGAGACCCTGATTCTGGTATTGTTTGGCTACGGAGACAACGAAGCGCAGATTGGCCTTTGTAAGCCGTTCAAGTGCTTTCTTGTCACCTTTACGGATACGTTGTGCCAGTTCCACTTCCTCTTCTACCGAGATCATTTCTTCCTTGCCTATTTCCTGAAGGTATTTGTCAAGGGCTTCGCTCTCTCGGTTTGTGATCGATTTGGTGATTTTCAGTTGTCTCATGTCGATAGTCGTTTATAGTCAAGGCGCAAAGTTATGCCTTTTTTTTGACACGACCAAAAAAAAAGCCGCAATTTTTACTTTTGCGGCTCTTTTTTCCTTATTTTTCACTATTCACTATTCACTATCACTGTTTATTCGTCCTCAAGAGGCACTGCAAAGTAACCTTTCTTACCGGTTGGATAGATACCTTGGATGTAGAGTACGGGATCCTTTGATTTCGATGCATTTTTGACAATCTTCTGCAGATCCTCGATGGTCTTGACACTTTCGTCATTGACGCGTTGGATGATGAAGCCCTGCGGTACGCCGGCATCCTTCAACTTACCACCGCTGATCTTGGTCACCTGCAGGCCGTAGCCCACGTTGAGCTGCTCCTTCTGTGAGTCGGTGAGGGGCTTGAAATGTCCGCCGAGTACATCGAGATCGACAGCACCCGTTACGACCTTCGTATTTCCCTTCTCATTTTTCAGGGTAAGCGTTGCACTCTTCTTGCTCTTGTTGCGCAAATAATTAATGGTAATCTTGTCGCCAGGACGTTTCTGGGCAATAATGTTCTGCAGTTCGCCGAAGGTCTTCACCTTCTGGCCGTCGATATGGGTGATGACATCGCCCTCTTTCAGTCCAGCGTCGGCAGCAGCACCATCGTCGATGACTTTAGCGATATAGATACCTTCCATTGTGCCGAGGTCTACCTCGTTACCCTTTTCCTTCTCATTGTCGACATAGGCGTTTACATCCGAGCCCTGAATGCCAATCATGGCACGCTGCACGTTGCCGTACTTCTTCAGGTCGTCGACCACCTTGTTCATAATGGTGGTAGGGATGGCAAAGCCATAGCCGATGTTTGAGCCTGTCTGTGAATAAATCATGGCGTTGATACCAATGAGTGCACCCTGAGTGTTCACCAAAGCACCACCGGAGTTACCCTGATTGATGGCCGCGTCGGTCTGAATCATCGAAGAGACGCCCTGTCCCATGCTGCGGGCCTTGGCCGATACGATACCGGCAGTTACGGTGTTGTTCAATCCAAGGGGATTACCGACAGCCAGCACCCATTCGCCTACCTTCACATCATCGCTGTTGGCAATCTGAATGGCGGGCAGACTCTTGCCGTCGATCTTGATGAGTGCCAGGTCGGTAGTGGCATCGGCGCCGATGATACGGGCAGAATATTCCTTATTGTCGTTGAGTGTCACCAACAGTTCGTCGGCACCGTCGACCACATGGTTGTTAGTCACGATATAACCATCGGCAGAGATGATCACACCTGAACCGGCAGCAACACGCTTCGGCGTCTGAACCTGACGCTGGCGACGACCGCCATTGCCTTGTCCTTGTCCTCGGCCAAAGAAACCGCCGAAGGGATCAGAGAAAAAGTCCTCAAAGGGGTCTGAGTACTCGACGGTCTGCACCTTTGAATTCTGTGTATTCTTGATATAGACCACAGAGGGCAGTGCCTTTTCTGCAGCATAGGTCAGATCCACAGGTTGGCCTGCTGTTACGTTTGCCACTGCGGGAACTTGATTAGGAGTCGTTGCAGCATTGGTCTTGTTGAAAGCTACAACCGAGAGTGCCAAAGCAACTACGCATACCGCCGGAGTTGCCACATTTACAATCTTCTTCATATTAGCATTCATTTTTGTTATAATTTTAATTCGTTATTCCTGTTAACTCTGAGCATGGCGCTCATGAAATCGGGTGCAAATATAGTGGCAATTTTTGGGATACTGACAAAATGTCACAAAAATTTGTCCCAATTTAACATTTCTGATACTTAGGTTAACGGCTCTTTGCGTTTAACACTATATTTGTTAAACAATAGACAAATTTAAGGTTTGTCGCCTATTTTAATTGTAAATATTGAATTATCTATCAGACTTTAGTTGTCAGGAAACCCTCAATATTCTCGTAACGACGTTTCATCATACGGTTATAGATATTCCGTATCCACCAAGGGTAGGTGACGATGAAGACAAGACCCAGTACACACATAAAGATATAGGTGGCTGTCGGTCCGACGGTGATATAGCCGACGCCGACGATGACACCTGGCAATAACAAGGCGGCCAGTTCAATCACGATCTGTATGCCGTTTTCGAAATTGCCCTTACCCGTGACTTTCAGCTGTAAGGGGAGGGTTTGCTTGTTATAGACGACCAGTTGGAAGAGGATGAAATGGATGAGCCCACCCACTAAGAGCATATAGCCGAAGAGCATGAGCAGCGTGAACTTACCCGTGAAAACGGCTGGTAGCATAATCAAGAAGGGGATGATGAGAACTACACCGTAGAAACAATACTTGGCCTTGAGCAGCGACAGGATATTTTCACGCTGTGTCATCAGCAAACTGATGTAATTGCCTTCCTGCCCCATGATCTTGATGAGAACGGTAATGCCGTAGATTGAGAAGCAATACAGACACCAGAAGTTGATCATCATCGGATTGTCGTAGATGCTGGTATAGGCAATGAGCATCGAGAAAACGACCACCAGCGTCAGACTCATAATGCAACGCTGCTTCATCATTTTGTTGCGGAGGTTCGACTTAAGTTCTATCTTCAGATACTCACCGATGATACCGAAGCGATTGAAGAAAGCAAACTGCGACACACGCTTCAACTGCTTTTCCTTCTGCTTGGAAATCTCCTCGTAGACATACTTGAACTGGAAGTAGCGGTTCACCATAAAGAGTGCGCACAACGCCAGTAGCACCAGCGGCAACAGCCACCAGGCTGTGCTGTACTTCTCCATAGCGTCGAGTGTATGTACGAGCGTCTTGCGCGACATCGTGATGATTGCAGAGAGGAACGGTATGCAATATACCAGCAGACCCGGGATGATCCACAGCACATTCCGGTTGATGAGCGTGCGGAAGAAGAGATAGATCTGACTGTTGAGGATGATCAGCAGCTGAGCCAACAGCACCACAAACAATGTGGTCACAAACGGAGCGCCTCCGCAGAGCGTAATGATGGCAAACGGGATAAACAAACCAAGCCACAGGAAATTAAATCCGCTCATGTGAGAGGATATCAGGAAGCACTCGATGGCGGAATAGCGCGATATTGGTAAAAGGATATAAGGCTTGACCATCATCGTCGGTGTGGTCTGGAAGATAAAGCGCATCAGGAAGTCGATGGGCAGGATGATGAGCATCGACATGATTAGCAGCCCAGGCTCTCCGTCAGAGGCCATACCGATCATGACGCCATAGACGACCAGATAGAGGATAAACATCAGTCCACCAAAGCCTATGAGGACTTTGGCCCAACGATTCTGCTCGAAGGCAGGACTACGACGGTAGCTCAAGTTTATATGCTTGCGCAGGAGTTTGAAGAGTTCCAACTTGTTCATCTCAGATCAATAATTTCGGCCTTGGGGAAATCCTTGGAATTAAACACAAATAGCTCGTCACTCAGCGAGGCAGTCTTCAGCTGGCTGATGATGATTGTACTCCACTTGTCCTTCTGTTTCATCTTCACATGCGTGGGATGATAGGAATTCTTGTCGACGATGATATACATCTCCTGAATCTTCGGTTCCTTCTTCGAAGGCACCAGATGCACCTCGTAGGAATTGTTCACCTCCTTTGCCGACAGTTTATACCCCTTCTTGTAGATATGGATGAAGTTGTAGGGGTTGATGGCCTGCAACTGCGCCTCCGTAGGGGTGCTGATGTTCACCTCGTCGTTGCCCTTCATGTAAGTCCACTGCGTCTTGCCGTCAAACCAGATGATAGCGCCCGAAGTGGTGGCGTGAAACTTGCTCCCCTTCACGGCGATATCGCCATCGGTGGTTCCAAACTGTTTGCTGATCATCTGGAAATGAGCCTGCACACCACCAGGATTGCTCACAGTGGCAGCGGCCTTGTCGAGAATGCGCTTGGCACTCTCAGCCTGAACACCTGCACACACAAGGAGCAGGGCTATCATTGCAAAATATTTTTTCATATTCATTGTTTATTAAGTGACTATCTGAGTGAGGCGAGCAGGTTGTTAAGGCTCGACTCGTCCTGAATCATAACTTCACGGGGCTTTGAGCCCATGGCGGCACCCACCACACCGGCCTTCTCCAACTGATCCATCAGGCGGCCTGCACGGTTGTATCCGATGGCAAACTTACGCTGGATGAGTGAAGTGGAACCGCTCTGGTTGATGACGATGAGACGGGCGGCATCCTCAAACAGCGGGTCGAGGTGCTGCATGTCGACATCCTTGTCACCACCGTCACCGAATTCAGCCTCAGGCGTGTCGGGCTCTGGTAGTTCAAACGGCATATTGTAGCTCTGCTGGGCAGCGATGAATTCGTTGATGCGCTCCACCTCAGGCGTGTCGACAAAGGCACACTGTATACGGATGGGCTCTGCGCCACCAAGATAGAGCATGTCGCCCTTTCCTATCAGCTGCTGGGCTCCCGTACGGTCGAGGATGGTCTTCGAGTCGATACCGGCACTCACCTTGAAGGCGATACGGGCGGGGAAGTTGGCCTTGATATTACCAGTGATGATGGTCGTCGTCGGACGCTGGGTAGCAATGATCATGTGGATACCCACGGCACGCGCCAGCTGGGCAATACGTGCTATCGGCATTTCAATCTCTTTACCAGCCGTCATGATCAGATCGCCGAACTCGTCGATGACCACCACGATGTAAGGCATATAGCCGTGACCGCCACGAGGCGGAATCTTACGGTCGATGAATTTCTGGTTATATTCCTTGATATTCTTGGCTCGCACCTCTTTCAGCAGGTCGTAGCGCGTATCCATCAGTTTGCAGAGCGAGTTCAAGGTGCGTACCACCTTCGTCACATCGGTGATGATGGGATCGGCATCCTCATCGGGCACTTTTGCAAGGAAGTGGTTGATCAGCGGGTTATAGATCGAGAATTCTACCTTCTTGGGGTCGACGAGTACGATCTTCAGTTCTGCGGGGTGTTTCTTATATAATAAAGAGGTAAGGATGGCATTAAGTCCGACAGACTTTCCCTGACCGGTTGCACCAGCCACCAGCAGGTGAGGCGCTTTGGCCAGATCAAACATAAATACCTCGTTGGTAATGGTCTTACCCACCGCACACGGCAGTTCCATCTGACTCTCCTGGAATTTTTTCGAGTTCAGGATAGATTCCATCGACACAATCGAGGGCTTGGCATTCGGCACCTCGATACCGACCGTTCCTCTGCCTGGCATCGGCGCAATGATACGGATACCAAGGGCTGAGAGACTCAGGGCGATGTCGTCTTCCAGCGAGCGGATCTTCGTGATACGGACGCCCGGAGCGAGGGTAATCTCATAGAGCGTGATGGTGGGACCCACCGTAGCCTTTATGCTGGCAATCTCCACACCGAAGGTGCGCAGCACGTCGACGATCCTGTTCTTGTTGGCCGTCTGCTCCGCCATATCGATATAGGGCTTACCGTCGTTATCATATTTCTTCAGCAGGTCGAGGGTGGGATAGCGGTAGTTCTCCAGATCCTTCTTGGGGTCGTATGGTCCTTGGGCATCCAAGACTCCGAGCGTCTTCGAATCGGCCGTCTCCTCACCGCCTGCCACCTCAACATCCATTTTGACATCATCGATGGGTTTAATGGGCTTGACGGGCTCTTTCTCCTCCTGCTCATAGCCATTGTCAATGACGACTGCTTCGCCCGTGGGCTTGAATTCAACGATCTGCTTTGTTGGATCATCGAAGACTGTCGGGTCTTCCTCCGTCTGAATCAGGTCTTCGTAGGACTCCTTCGGTTCGTTGGGATCATTGTTGGTAATCTTGAACTTCACCTGATCGAGGAACTTCGAGGGATTCAGTATCTTGCGGATGATAAAGATGGTTTCAGCACTCAGGTATGTGAGGAAGGCGATGGCCGTGAGTGCCAGGATGGCCGTAAGGCCCGGGGCACCGAGCAGGTTCTCGATGGCCTGTTGGATATAAAGGCCGTGATCGCCGCCAGGGTTATAGCAGGCGTCAATGAAGAAGGGCGAAAGGAACTTAGAGAACGTCACGGAACTCCAGATCATCAGCACCATGAGCGCCATGAACCATTTCAGCAGGTTCACGCGATAGGCTTTGATCAGATGGATGCTCACTAAAAACAGGAAGACCGGTATGAAGAAAGCCGAGATACCAAAGCTGCGCTTTATAAAGTACCACGCGGCGTAGGCTCCCACACTGCCACAGGTATTGGTAAACTCCTGATGCTCGTTGAGTATCTCACCCTCACGCGGACTCTCAATCATACTCTGGTCGGCTGAGCCCGTGGTGAAATACGAAATGAAGGCTATGGTGAGATAACCAGCCACGAGTAACAGCAGCATACCTACGAGGAAGCCGAGTTTCTCATTGGCAAAGACATGTTTGAAACCTATTGTATCTAAGAATCCGGATAGACGATTCTCTTTCTTTTCCCGCTTTTTCTTAACCATAATTTGATTACTTCCAAAATTTTTCTGCAAAAGTATAGTAAAAAACTCACATTTCATCATTTTTTTTCTATTTTTTATGTAATTTTGCACCTGAAATGAAAAAAATAATCTATAACAGGTTCAACAAAGCATGGTTGGAGGGTTTGCCCAGAGTGGTTTACAACGGAAAGATTATTGTTGTAACCTCCTCCTCAGAAGCCGAAAAAGCAGTCGACTACTTGCTTTCCATGCCCATTTTGGGGGTGGATACGGAAACAAGGCCTTCGTTCACCAAGAACCAACATTACAAGTGTTCGCTGCTCCAGGTGGCTACCCATCATAATTGCTTCCTGTTCCGTCTGAATTATCTGGGTATGTCGCCCGCCATCATCCGCCTGCTCGAAGACACTAAGGTGCCAAAGGTGGGACTCTCCTGGCATGACGACATCCATTCGCTCCAGGAGTTGGGAAAATTCAAACCCGGCCATTTCATCGACCTGCAGCACCATATGCACGACATCGGCATCGAGGATCTCAGTCTTCAGAAACTCTATGCCAACCTTTTCGAAGAGCGTATCAGCAAGGCCGAGCGCCTGTCGAACTGGGAGCGTGACATCCTTCAGGAGAAACAGATGACGTATGCGGCCATCGATGCATGGGCCTGTATCCGTCTGTACGAGGAACTGATGCGGCTCAAGGAGACCGGTGACTATGAGATCATTGACGAACAGACAGAACTGGAGATAGAAGAAGAGTTTAGACTATATGAAGAACTTGCAGCTCAAAAGAGGTAAGGAAGAAAGCCTGTTACGTTTCCATCCCTGGGTGTTCTCAGGCGCCATTCAGACGGCTGACGAGAGCCTGGAAGATGGCGATTTGGTACGTGTGCTGAATGCTGAGGGCCGTTTCATCGCCGTCGGCCATTATCAGAAGGGTTCCATCGCCGTGCGCGTATTGTCGTTCCGCGACGTGCCCATTGACGACGCTTTCTGGTATGCCCGTTTGTCATCGGCCCTGAACATGCGCCTTGCCATCGGACTGGCTGACAATCCTCAGAACAATACCTACCGACTGGTTCATGGCGAGGGTGACAACCTGCCCGGACTGGTAATCGACGTCTATGGTCAGACGGCTGTGATGCAGGCCCATAGTATCGGCATGCACCGCTGTCGTGTGAGCATTGCCGAGCAGTTGCAGAAGGTCATGCAGGGCCGCATTGAGAATGTCTACTACAAGAGCGAGACCACCCTGCCTTTCATGGACGAGATGGAAAACGGGTTCATCATTGGCGGCGGTGCCGACAATACGGCTGTAGAAAATGGCCTGATGTTCTATGTCGACTGGCTTCGGGGCCAGAAGACGGGCTTCTTCGTCGACCAGCGTGAGAACCGTTCGCAGTTGGAGAAATATGCCAATGGCAAGAAGGTACTCAACATGTTCTGCTATACCGGTGGTTTCTCCTTCTATGCCATGAGGGGTGGGGCAGAACTGGTGCATTCCGTCGACAGCAGTGCGAAGGCCATTGAGCTGACGAACCGCAATGTGCAGCTGAATTTCCCTGGTGATGCGCGTCATCAGGCCTTCTGTGAGGACGCTTTCAAATACCTTGAAGGGGCCGACCGTCAGTACGATTTGATTATTCTTGACCCGCCAGCCTTTGCCAAGCACCGCGGTGCCCTGCATAATGCCCTGAAGGGCTATACCCGCCTGAACAACAAGGCTTTCCAGATTATCCAGCCTGGTGGTATCCTGTTCACCTTCAGCTGTTCTCAGGTGGTTACCAAGGACCATTTCCGCAATGCCGTCTTTACGGCAGCTGCCCAGGCAGGCCGTAAGGTACGTATCCTCCATCAGCTGCATCAGCCGGCCGATCATCCCATTAATATCTATCATCCCGAAGGCGAATACCTCAAAGGCTTAGTACTCTATGTGGAGTAAAGTTGCCGATTTCATCGGGAAGCATCAGCTTCTCTCCAGCGACGGTCTGCATATCGTGGCCCTCAGTGGCGGCGCCGATAGCGTGGCCCTGCTGATGGTGCTGAGGCGTCTGGGATATCGCCTCGAGGCCGCTCATTGCAATTTCCACCTTCGTGGCGAAGAGTCCGACCGTGATGAGACTTTCGTCTGTCAGCTCTGTGACGCGCAGAATATCCCGATTCATCGGGCACATTTCGATACGAAGGCGTATGCCGCCCTGCATAAGGTAAGCATTGAAATGGCGGCCCGCGAACTCCGATACCGTTATTTTGAACAATTGCGCCAGGATCTTGGTGCTGATACGATCTGTGTGGCCCATCACCGCGACGATGCGGTGGAGACGCTGCTGATGAACCTGATTAACGGCACAGGCATTCACGGTCTGACGGGCATCCGGCCTAAGAATGGCGCTATTGTACGTCCGCTCTTAGGGGTAAGCCGCCTGGAGATTGAAACATTTCTTCATTCCATCGGTCAGACTTTCGTTACCGACTCTACCAATGCCGTCGACGATGTGCTGCGCAATAAGATCCGCCTGAATCTCATTCCTCTCATGCAGCAGATTTTGCCGAAATCATCGGAGAACATCGCCAGGACGGCCGACTATATAAAAGAGGTGGAGGCAGTCTATGAGGATGCTATCCAGTCCGAGCGCGCCCAGATTGTCAGATCCTTACAACCCGCTGTCGGGACATGGGATCAGGGTGGGGCAGAGACCGTTGGAATCGCTGATTTACTGTCTTTACCCTCGTCGGAATGCTTTCTGTTCGAGTGGTTGCGCCCCTTCGGTTTCACCTCCGCACAGATCCTGAAGATAGCCGATAGTCTTGAATCCCCCTCGGGAAAGACCTTCTCTTCCGCCACCCATGTGCTGTATATCGACCGCAGCGAACTGATGGTGGCTTCTGTCTGTCAGTCGCCATCGCCCTTAGTGATCCCAGAAGACGGCCTCTACAACTATCAAGGCAATACAAAATTCAGAATCACTTCTTTAAACGATATAGCTATTTCAAAATCAGACGTTTGCGTAACGATTGATAAAGAAAAGGTAGAATTACCTTTAACTGTCCGGACCATCCAATCTGGCGACCGGTTTACGCCCTTTGGCATGAACGGCTCGAAGCTTGTGAGCGACTATCTCACTGACAGGAAAGTGAGCCTCTGGGCTAAGCGCAGCCAACTGGTCGTTACCGATGCCCGCGGGCATATTCTATGGCTCGTTGGTCATCGCATCGACCATCATTTCCGCATCACGTCCGCCACAACTGCTGTCCTCAGGATAGAACTGTTGTCCTGAACGCCATGCCTGCCTGTCTCCCAAAATTCTTTGATTTTCTTTGGTCGTTTCTATTTTTATTTGTACTTTTGTGCCCGAAAGCGTAAAATAAGCAAATGACACTCATCATTGTCATCCTATTACTCTGCGGATATCTGCTCATTGCGACAGGTCATCTCACTGGTGTCAACAAAGCCGCTATTGCCATGTTCTTGGGCACGGTGGGGTGGGTGCTCTATATCTGCTGGGGCGCAGACTTCGTGATGTCGCAGCACCCGCGCGAATACGCCGACTACCTGGCTGGTGAGGAACCCTCGAGCAGTGCCGTGAAGTTCTATATCTGCAACGAAATCTTCCTCAATTACGTGGGGCGTGCAGCCAGCATCGTCATGTTCCTGTTGGCCACGATGTCCATCATCGAGATCCTCGACAACAACGGTTGCTTCGACTTCGTAAAGAAATGGATTAAGACGCATAACCCCAAGCGGTTGCTCTGGACCATTACCATCGCCACCTTTATTATATCTGCCAACCTCGACAACCTCACCACCGCCACGATGATGCTGGTCATCATGCGCGGCATCGTGCAGAACCGTCGGCAGCGGATGCTGATTGGCAGCGCCATTGTGATAGCGGCCTGCTGTGGTGGCTGCTTCACGGTGATAGGTGATCCTACCGGCCTGCTGTTGTGGGGCAATGGTGCCATCACCGCCACGCATTTTTCCGCCTACCTGGCCCTGCCTGCCATTCTGGCATGGGTCATCCCGACCGTGCTGATTAATATCCAGTTGCCCGAGAGCCTCGACACCCAGTGGTCGCCGATGCCCTATCGTGGCGACGAGACCAACCTGAATCCCTGGCAGCGCATTCTGATGCTCTTCGTAGGCATCGGTGGCCTGTGGTTCATCCCCACCTTCCACAATATCACCAAGTTGCCTCCGTTCCTCGGTGCCCTCTGCGTGCTGAGTGTGCTGTGGGTGGTCAACGAGGCCTTCAACCGCAAGTTGATGTCAGCCGACCGTTTGTCCGACCGTCGCACGCCGCAGGCCATGAAGTATGGTGCCATCCAGCAGATGCTCTTCGTGATGGGTATTATGCTGGGCATGGGTGTGGTGATGGAGACAGGTGTCTTCGGTGATGTGTCGTCGTGGATCGACTTCAACATCCATAACATCTGGATTGTCGGCGCTTTGTCCGGCGTTCTCTCCAGCATTGTCGATACGTTTACCATCGCCATCAGCGACATCTCGCTCTATCCCGTCCTCGAACCACATGAGTTGGGCCGGTGGGCAGATGCCGATTATATGGCTAATTTTGCGGTCAACGGCGCCTACTGGCTGGTCATCGCCTTTTCAACAGCCGTGGGAGGCTGCCTTCTGTCGGTGGGTTCCACCAGCGGCATCGCCCTGATGAAGATGGAGCACGTCAAACTGGGCTGGTACCTGAAGAACATCTCGCCCAAGGTGCTGACAGGCTGGCTCGTCGGTTTCGCTACCCTCTGGCTCGAAATCTATTTATTATAAATATGCCTGACATTAAGAAAATCGTCCTCACCGGTGGCCCGTGTGCCGGTAAAACCACTGCTCTGGTGAAAATCACGGAATATTTCTCCGGATTCGGTTACAAGGTGTTTAACGTGCCCGAGGTGCCCACAATCTACAGCACCGCAGGCTGGAACTATCTTACACCCAACCGCGACCTGTACTATCAGGGCGAGCGCGCCATCCTGGAGACCCAGCTGGCCCTTGAGGATCAGTTCCGTCATCTGGCCGAGGTATGCACCAAGCCCGTGCTCATCGTTTGCGACCGCGGCACGATGGATATCTCTGCCTATATCAAGCCCGAGGAGTGGCAGGAGATTACGGCGATGGCAGGCACCAACCCCAACGAACTGTTGGAGCGTTACGATGCCGTGCTCCATTTGGTGAGTGCTGCCGACGGTGCCGAGCAGTATTACACCACCGCTACCAACGCCACCCGCTATGAACAAGCCAACGAAGAAGGTCTGCGTATCGCCCGTGAGCTCGACAAGAAGGTCATCAAGGCGTGGACGGGCCATCCCCATTTGCGTGTCATCAACAACCACGATGACTTCGAGAACAAGCTCAACCGTGTGCTGAAGGAGATCTCGAAGGTCGTCGGCCTCCCACAGCCCGTACAGGAAGAGCGTATCTTCCGTGTGGAGATCGTGGGCGAGATTCCCGAGTGCTCCGAGAGCGAGATCACCCAAACCTACTTGGTGGCCGAGCCTGGCTGCGAGGTGCGCCTGCGCCGCAGGGTGTTCAGCGGCGGCAAGGTGGTCAACGTCCACCGCTCTAAGAAGCGCATCTCTGAGACGGAGGACATTGAGACGGAGCGTCAGATCGACAATAACCTCTACGAGCAGATGCTCCAGCAGGCCGATCCCTACCGTTCTACCATCCATAAGCGTCGTCAGAGCTTCATCTGGAAAGGGCAGTTCTTCGAGATCGACACCTTCCTGTCGCCCATCAACAACCTGGTGATGATGGAGACCAAGGGTATCGCCCAGCAGGAGGAAATCAATTTCCCGCCTTTCATCCGCGTGCTCGAAGATGTCACGGGCAATTCCCGTTACCTCAACTACAACATCGCCCTGCTCCGCAGTTAAGACCGCTGCACAGTTCCTGTCAGTCTTTATTCTTCTTGCTTATATTTGATATTGGCCTTGTTCAATTTGTTCAGTTTCCTTTTTAGACATTTATTTCGTTATAGAACGTATTTTTGGAGAAATGGAACAGTAAATTTCGGATATTTTTGACGAATTTTGCACCCGAAAAACAAAAAGGAACAGTATGGAGATAAAAAATCTCAAACCAAGAAGCGGCTTTGACACCCTCCGCATGGGTGACAGCGACGAACTTGTGGTCATGGAGAATTTCGGTTCATTGCCACAAGGCGAGTTATCTCTTGACAGTCATGGTCTTATCGCCATCTGTACTGGAGGTATGGCGCAGTTTGACTACGACGGACAGCAGATCCAGCTTCGCAAGAACGACCTGTACTTATATATGTCGCACAGTGTGGTCTGCAATTTCATGTCATCGCCGGATTTTAATTGTCGGCAGATCTGGTTCTCCCGTAGCGAACTATGGAACATCAATAAGTATGGTGAGATCAGTCTGGCCGATCTGACTTACCTCAAGCAGTATCCGAAAGTGCATCTGTCCGATGAAGATGTGTCTTTGCTGGATGATTATTTCCGGTTGGTATGCCGCCGGATGAGAGACCAAAGTCCCTCGATGTATTTCGAAATCGTTCGTTCGCTTGTCAGCACGATGATGCTAGAAATGCTCTGCATGATGCGTCGCGACAAGGCGCAGCGGGAGCAGTCGGACTTTCAGGGTGACAATACGCCGGGCTTCTACAGACGTCGGTTGGCTGACAAGTTCATACAACTGGTGGAGCAGAGCGACGGCCGCATCCGCAGGGTGGATGATTTCGCCAGTCAGCTGAACGTCACGCCGAAATACCTCTCGACACTACACAAGGAGACAATGAGCCGTCGACCGAGCGAGATGATCAAACTCTTTACGCTGAAGGCTATTGAGCGCCGTCTGCGTTTCTCAGATATGATGATGCAGGAGATAGTCGACGACCTGAATTTCCCCAATGCCTCGTTCTTCGGCAAGTACGTCAAGGAGCATTTGGGTATGACGCCGATGGAATATCGTAGGAAATACCAAGGATAGATTTAAATGATAATTGATAAATAATAAATGATAATATGAAAAAGATAATCATGATATTGGCGGCTGTGCTGATGGTTGGCACGGTGAGCGCACAGAAGGAGAAAGAGGTTGGAGAGCCTCAGCGTAAGAAGGTGGCCGTTGTACTGAGTGGCGGCGGTGCTAAGGGTATGGCGCATATCGGTGTGCTGAAGGTGCTGGAGAAGGCGGGAATCCCCGTCGACATCGTCACCGGCACGTCGATGGGTAGCATCATCGGCGGTCTCTACGCAATCGGCTACAATTCCCATTCGCTCGACTCGATGGTCCGTGTGCAGGACTGGAGCTACGTGATCACCGACAGGGAGAATCTGCGTAACCAGAGTCTCAGCGACCGCAAGAAGCAGAATACCTATTTCTTCTCGACGGGCATGACCTTCGGCAAGAAAGATCAGAACGCGGGCGGCATCATCAAGGGTAAGAATCTGGCCGAACTGTTCCAACAGCTATGTGTGGGTTTTACCGATTCGCTCGACTTCAACCAACTGCCTATTCCCTTTGCCTGTGTGGCAACGGACATCATCACCAATGAAGAAGTGGACTTCCACAGCGGAAAGCTGCCACAGGCCATGCGTGCCTCGATGGCCATTCCCGCAGCCTTCTCGCCCGTGAGAATCGGCAATAAGGTGCTGGTCGACGGTGGTTTGAAGAACAACTACCCCGTGGATATCGCCCGTGAGATGGGTGCAGAGATCGTGATCGGTGTGACCGTGCAGGGCCCCCCGAAGGAGGCCGAGGACATGGGCGGCACAATGAGCATTCTGAGCCAGATCATCGACGTGAACTGTAAAAACAAGGTAGACGAGAACATCTCGATGACCGATCTGCACATGGCCGTTGATACCAAGGGCTATAATGCCGCAAGCTTCACATTGGAAGCCATCGACACGCTGGTACGTCGCGGTGAGGAAGAGGCCATGCGCCACTGGGACCAGATCATGGCCCTGAAGTCACGCATCGGTGTGAAGCCTGACTACCGTCCCGAGATCCTGCATCCGCTGCGCCCACAAGTGATGACTGAGAAACACCGCATCATTGAGGTCAGCTTTGAGAACATGACACCGCAGGATGAGCGATTCCTCCGTCAGAAGTTTAATCTGAGGCCGATGAAAGACTATATCGACGCCAATTTGGAGCAGGAGCTCACCACTTCGATGCGTGTGGACCTGTTCTACCAGACGGCCGAATGCCGCATCCTACCCGTGAAACTGCCGAAGGTAGCGCCCCGTTCGTTGTTCACCGAACGTGACTCCATTTGGCGCAAAGCCGACGGTGTGCGCGTCATTTTCTCAGCCGGTGATCGCAAGTCGGTGCAGTTCCATGCCGGTTTCCGCTACGACTCCGAAGAGTATGCCGCCGTACAACTGGGTCTCAATATTCCGCTGAAGACGGCTACGCCAATCAATACTGACATCATCCTGCGATTAGGCAAACGCCTGATGACGCGTGCAGAACTGACCGTTCACCCCCGTTTCTTCACACGCCCGATGCTCAGCTACACTTTCCGCCGCAACGACGTGGATGTGTATATGGAGGGCGATCGCGAATACAATATCCTCTATAATCAGTTCCAGGGCGAGCTGACACCGATCAATTTCGACCTGCGTCACTTTAATCTGCAGTTTGGTCTGCGTTGGGACTATATGCACTATCGCAACAAGCTCGGCGCCGAGAATTCTCCGCAGGTGTCGCTCGAGAACGAGCATTTTATCAGCTACCGCGCCCGACTGAAGTATAACAGCGAAGATAACTGGAATTTCCCCAAACACGGTTCACGTTTCGAGGCAGAGTATGCTTACCTGACCAACGACTTCGCAAAACTCAAGGACCGTGCCCTCGACGGAACGGAACTCGGCAAGAAGGCCGGTATGAGCGATGTTAGTGCCAACTGGCGCACATCGTTCACCTTTGGCGAGCGTTTCACGCTCCAGCCGATGCTCTATGGCCGGTTGCTCTTCGGTTCCATTATTCCTGCCGTTTTTGGCAACACCATTGGTACCGATTGGTTCGGACACTATATCGAACAGCAGATGCCCTTCGCCGGCATCGGTCGCATGGAGTATGTTAAACATCAGTTTGTGGCTGCCCAGCTGCAGGCGCAGGAGCATATCGGCAACAACAGCTATGTGCTGGTTCGCGTGGCCGGTGCCCAGCAGTCCAACGATGTGAAGAATCTTTTCGACTATCGTACGTTGATCGGTGTGCAGGCTGGCTACTTCTACAACACGATGTTCGGACCGGTTGGTGCGACCCTGGGTTACAGCAACCGCACCAAGAAAGCATACTTCTATCTCAATCTCGGATACGAGTTCTAGAAGAATGAAAAATGAATAATGAATAATGAATAAATAACACGAGAATGAAAAAAGGACATTTCATGATGGCTGCGTTGGTGCTGATGGCCCTGTGCAGTTGTGGAGAGAAGAAACAGGCTGCTGGAGGCCGCACAGTACATCGTCGGTATCGAGAAGTACGACACTGTGATCGACTATAGCCAGGCCGCCGATCGCATCGCAGCGTTCCTGGAGAAGAAATAATGGCAATAATTTGGAAGTTTCAACGATTCTTTGTAACTTTGCAGCACAACCAATCAATTAAAAGACTATGGCAAAGATTAAGACTATTGGAATTTTGACGTCGGGTGGCGATGCTCCCGGCATGAATGCAGCCATCCGTGCCGTAACACGCGCAGGTATCTGCAATGGTTTCAACATCAAGGGTATCTATCGTGGCTACGACGGCCTGATCAAGGGCGAAGTGAAGCAGTTCACGACGGAGGACGTCTCGGGTATCATCACCCGTGGCGGTACAATCCTGAAGACCGCCCGCTCGAAGGACTTCATGACCCCCGAAGGCCGACAGAAGGCTTACGAGACCTGTCAAAAGGAAGAGATCGACGCCCTCGTCGTCATCGGTGGCAACGGTTCGCTGACTGGTGCTTGGAACTTCGGCGTGGAATTCGACTTCCCCTGTATCGGTCTGCCCGGTACCATCGACAACGACCTCTACGGCACCGATGCCACTATTGGTTATGATACGACGATGAACACCATCATGGAGTGTGTTGACCGCATTCGTGATACGGCGAACTCCCACGAGCGTATCTTCTTCGTCGAGGTGATGGGTCGTGATGCCGGTTTCCTGGCACAGAACAGCGCCATTGCCTGTGGTGCCGAGGCCGCCATCGTGCCTGAGGAAACGACTGATGTCGACCAGCTGGCACAGTTCATGGGGCGTGGTATCCGTAAATCCAAGAAATCATGTATCGTCATCGTGTCGGAAAGCCCCAAGTGCGGTGCGCTTTACTATGCCGACCGTGTGAAGCATGAGTTCCCGAAGTTCGATGTGCGCGTATCCATCCTTGGACATCTGCAGCGTGGCGGTACACCGTCTGCCCGCGACCGCATCCTGGCCAGTTGTACCGGCGTCGGCGCCGTCCAGGCCATCATGCAGGGGCAACGCAACGTGATGGTGGGCTATCGCAACAACGACATCGTCTATGTGCCCTTCTCCGAGTGCATCCGTACCGACAAGCGTTTCGACAAGCGCCTGATTACCGTGCTAGACGAACTGAGTATTTAGGCGTATTTAAGTGCTCCACTAATAAGAATCCCCACTCAATATCTGAGCGGGGATTCTTTGTTCAGAATGGGCCGTAGCCCATACAGCTCGTGGTCGTAATCGCTGTCAAGAATGCCGTGAGTGCGGCTACTACAACCTTCACCGCCACCTCAATGATCCTCTTCTTCATACCTCCTCTTTATTCATTATTCATTATTCATTCTTCATTATTCATTAGCTCAGCGTAGTGGCGTTGGGGCTCGCTTTTTGCCGAGGTGCAGCCTGTTTTCGCAAAATTTCTTTGTAAATTTACAAATTATTGCTGACTTTTTACTATATTTGTGGCGTTATTTAGGATAGTTTATAAACAAACACAACAAAACAGAGATTATGAGACTTAACAACGGCTTTGAAATCCCCCAGATTGGTGTCGGAACTTGGACGCTTCGGGGAGAGACGGCTCGGCAGAATGTACGATTGGCTTTGCAGGCAGGATTCAGACATGTCGATACGGCACAGATGTATGAGAATGAATCGGAGGTAGGACTGGGCATTGCCGACAGTGGGGTGCTGCGCAGTGAGATTTTCGTCACTACCAAGATCTCTACCGGCATTATGCGCAATGGCAGTGAGGCAGTGCGCCAGTCTATCGATGAGAGCCTCGCCAGATTGAATACCGGCTACATCGATTTGTTGCTGATTCACTGGCCGGTGAAGGACTGCGTAAAGTATACTTGGCAGGTGATGGAGGACTACGTGCGGCGGGGCAAGGTGCGCTCCATCGGCGTAAGTAACTTCAACCGCCACCATCTGGACGATCTGCTCTCATACGCGGAGATACGGCCCGCCGTCAATCAGATAGAGGTGCATCCGCTGATGACCCAGGAAGAGAATATCGCCTACAACCACTTGCTGGGCATACAGGTTGAAGCATGGGGACCCTTCGGACAGGGCGACATAGATGTCATTGGTCATCCGCTTTTGCAGTCGCTGGCAGCGAAGTACCAGAAGACCGCCTCGCAGATTGTGCTCCGATGGATTGTGCAGCGCAACCTGATTACCATCCCCCGCGCCAAGCCCAACCACTTCAAGGAGAATCTGGACATCATGACGTTCTCGCTCTCCGAGGAGGATATGCAGGCCATCAGCGCCCTGAACCAGAATCTGCGTTCGAACGCGCTCAACGACCCAGAGACATTCCCGTGGTAACACTAAACTAATAAAACTATCAGATATGAACACAAAGACATTATTGATGCTCCTTTTATGATCGTCCCCATCAGTTTTAACTGAAGCATTCTTTCGTATATACAAAATAAGAGTCCTACAAGCCTGTAGGACTCTTTTTGCGGAAGGTGAGGGATTCAAACCCCCGATACCCGAAAGGGGTATACCGGATTTCGAGTCCAGCGCGATCGATCACTCTGCCAACCTTCCTCTTTCTTTTGCGGATGCAAAGGTATAGAGAAAAAATGAAATGACCAAATTTTTCTCCGAAAAAGAATCAATTTTATTCGAAAGACAATTTCGACAGTCTGTTTCTCAGTTGTTCTGCTTCGGATTTGCGGATGCTGAGACGGATTTCACAGGTATTGTCGTAAGTCTGGCTGATGATGCGTGGCTGCATCTCCTTGACGATTCGCATCACCTCGTTCATTAAAGGGTAGGCGAACGTATAGGTGATGACTTCCTCTATCTGGCGCGTTTCAATCTCTGCGTGGGCAATGGCGTCGGCAGCGGCCTCCCGATAGGCGACGATAAGTCCGCTGGTGCCCAGGTTCACACCCCCGTAGTAGCGCACCACGACGATGAGGATATCGGTGAGTTCGTTGGAGTTGATCTGTCCGAGTATGGGCTTGCCGGCTGTGCTGGAGGGCTCGCCATCGTCGTTGGCACGGAAGTCGGTACGCTCAGGGCCGAGCATATAGGCGTAGCAGACGTGGCGGGCATCGTAGTATTTCTTGCGATAGCTGGCCAGAAGGTCCTTGATCTCGTCGACTGTAGACACATGATGAGCGAAGGCAAGGAACTTACTCCGCTTGTCGGTGTAGTAGCCCTCGCCTCCGGTCTTTATGGTCTTGAATTCGTCGGTCATAACGATGAGGTTTCCCCCGCGGCCGCGGGGGAAAGCCTTAATTATTATACTCTTGCCAGCTCTTGATCTTCACATCGTCGAGGTTCATGGCGGTGAAGGCTTCGATGAAGGCCTTGGCCAGACGGACGTTGGTCATCAGCGGAATGTTGTGGTCGATAGCACCACGACGGATCTTGTAACCGTTGGTGAGCTCACGAGAGGTGTGGTTCTTAGGCACATTGATCACGAGACCGACCTTGTGCTGAGAGATAAGATCCATCACATTCATTGAACATTGACCATTGACCATTGAACATTCTTCGTCAGGCCAAGCCACAGCCGTAGCCTTCACACCGTTGTCGTTGAAGAACTTGGCTGTTCCGGCGGTAGCGTAGATGGTGTAGCCCTTCTTGGCCAGCTGCTGAGCGGGCTCGAGCAGAGAAACCTTACCCTTGGCACCACCGGAGCTGATGAGCACGGCATCCTTAGGAATGGAGTAGCCGGTAGCGATCAGCGAGTTGAGCATGGCCTCGTTGAGGTCGTCGCCCAGACAGCCTACCTCACCCGTAGAACTCATGTCGACACCGAGTACGGGGTCGGCGTTCTGCAGACGGGCAAATGAGAACTGTGAGGCCTTCACACCGATGCGGTCGATGTCGAACTCGCTCTTCTCAGGCTTCTGATAAGGTGCGTCGAGCATGATCTTCGTAGCTGTCTCGATGAAGTTGCGCTTCAGGATTTTCGATACGAAGGGGAACGAACGAGAGGCGCGGAGGTTACACTCGATGACCTTCACCTCGCGGTTCTTAGCCAGGAACTGGATATTGAACGGACCGCTGATGTTCAGCTCGGCAGCGATCTTATGGGCAATCTTCTTGATCTGACGGATGGTAGAGAAATAGATGTGTTGGGCGGGGAACACCATCGTGGCGTCGCCTGAGTGCACACCGGCATACTCTACGTGCTCGGAGATGGCGTACTCGATGACTTCACCCTTATCGGCAACGGCGTCGAACTCAATCTCCTTCGTCTCTGTCATAAACTTAGATACCACCACGGGGAACTCCTTCGACACCTCGGTAGCCATGTTGAGGAAGCGATGCAGCTCCTCTTCGTCGTAGCAGACGTTCATCGCAGCACCGGAGAGCACATAGGAAGGACGCACGAGCACGGGATAGCCCACCTGCTCGACGAACTCCTTTACATCCTCGAAGCTGGTGAGTGCACGCCAGGCGGGCTGGTCGATGCAGAGTTTGTCGAGCATGGCTGAGAACTTGTCTCGGTTCTCTGCACGGTCGATATTCACAGGCGATGTTCCCAAAACAGGTACACCCTGACGATAGAGCTTCATGGCGAGGTTGTTAGGAATCTGACCACCCACGGAAACGATCACACCCTTCGGCTGTTCGAGGTCGATGACGTCGAGCACACGCTCCAATGAGAGCTCGTCGAAGTAGAGGCGGTCGCACATATCGTAGTCGGTAGACACCGTCTCGGGGTTGTAGTTGATCATGATCGACTTGTAACCCAGCTTGCGGGCTGTGTTGATGGCGTTCACCGAACACCAGTCGAACTCTACAGATGAACCGATACGATAAGCACCTGATCCTAAGACGACTACTGACTTTTCGTTCGTGTAGTAGTTGATGTCGTGTGCAGCCTTATACTGCTCACCCTTAGGATCGCCGAATGCAGGCGTGTGGGTGTATGTGAAATAGAGATAATTCGTGAGTTCGGGATGCTCGGAGGCCACTGTGGGAATACGCTTCACGCTGGGCAGGATGCCCTTCTCCTTACGGTACTTACGAACTGCCAGGTTCTCCTTCTCCATATTACCGCCCTCGGGCTTCAGTACAAAGCGGGCAATCTGGAAGTCGCTGAATCCGCAACGCTTCACCTCAAGCAGCAACTCGTCGGGCAGTTCCTCGAGCTTGTTGTACTTCTGCAGCTCGTGCTTCAGGTCGACGATGTGCTTCAGACGCTCCAGGAACCAGACGTCGATCTTCGTCAGCTGCTCGATACGCTCGATGGTATAACCTTCCTCGAGGGCCTGGGCGATGGCGAAGATACGCAGGTCGGTAGGATTAGCCAGTTCCTCGTCGAGGTTGTCGAACTTCGTGTGGTCGTTGCCCACAAAGCCGTGCATGCCCTGACCAATCATACGGAGGCCTTTCTGCATCATCTCCTCGAAGCTACGGCCGATACTCATGATCTCACCCACAGACTTCATGGAAGAACCGATCTGACGGCTTACACCGGCGAACTTGGTGAGGTCCCAGCGGGGGATCTTACAAATCATATAGTCGAGGCTTGGTGCCACGTAGGCTGAAGAGGTGGTACCCATCTCACCGATCTGGTCGAGGGTATAGCCAAGTGCGATCTTGGCAGCGACGAAGGCGAGGGGATAACCTGTGGCTTTCGAGGCGAGAGCTGAAGAGCGCGAGAGACGGGCGTTGATCTCGATGATACGGTAGTCGTTGGTCTCTGCGTTGAAAGCGAACTGAATATTGCACTCGCCGACGATGCCAAGGTGCTTGACGCACTTGATGGTGATATCTTGTAGCATCTTTACCTGCTCCTCCTTCAGTGAGCATGTCGGTGCTACGACGATTGACTCACCAGTATGGATGCCTAGGGGATCGAAGTTCTCCATCG